>JACXTT010001710.1_pt1 | contig 36065 bp, 32 predicted proteins | sample 9270951 | NCBI WGS metagenome assembly JACXTT01 (sample SAMN15532306, study PRJNA645909) | rock metagenome | isolation source: weathered quartz diorite | place: Puerto Rico | collected 2017-06-21 | reverse complement strand
GGGGTAATAGCCGAATATCTTCTTAAAATCCCGCATATACACATCGGCCAGCTGCTCACGTTCATGGGGAGTGTAGCCAGTGGCGAAACCTATATTAGCACGCCAATCCCACGGATAACGCCCGCGCCATTTTAACCCGGCGTTTTCCACAAGCGGTTGGGGTATTTCCCACCAGGCGCCAATCTCGAAAGAGTTGCGTGGAAGGCTTTTCAATAGCTTTTGATACCGGGGATCAAGCAGGGCATCGTATTGTAAAAGAAATGTGCCCCGCAAATTATATTTCTTCATCAGGGCGACCTGCTTCACGACGGTTTGATAAAGCACATCTTCCGTAATGACAGAATCTCTTGGCTCCAGCAAACGGATAAAATTGACAATATTAACGATCCTGGGGCCCTTAACTTCAGGATTAGTAGCAGGGCGGGAGGTCTGAAAGCTACTCAGCATGACAAGACCCGCAAATGCCACAAAGACAATCGCCAAAAGCTTAAAATGGGTTTTAATTCGCATAGGTTTAAGATGGTTTGATGCAACAATAACGCATTCTTCCGGATGCATTGCTGATTATTCAAATATGAGTTAATTCATGTACTTATGACAGATTATTTTCATTTTATTCATAACGGTGGGTGACAGGCCCAAAGGGGACCCTGCGTCGAGGAGTGTGTAACTTTATTGTTGTTTTCCTGACCAAATTTGATTTTTGGTCAAAAAGTTTGGGAACTTAGCCAAAAATAAAAATTACCCCAAATGGAAAACAAAACAGCCCTTTTAGTAATGGATATGCAGGCTGGGATCGTTCCACGCTTACCTGATGCAAAAACTGTGTTAAGTAATGTAGCTCAAGCAATCGCCACCGCTCGCTCAAAGAAGATCCCTGTAATATATGTTGTTGTAGGTTTTAGGCAGGGAGCTCCCGAGATCAGCCCGAACAACAAAACTTTTTCTCAAGGTAAAACAATGTTTGAGGGTGTTGATATGCAGCAATTTATGACCGTTCATCCGGACGTTGCGCCACAGGAAGGCGAACTGACCGTTATCAAACGCCGTGTGAGTGCTTTTGCAGGAAGCGACCTGGAAGTGGTGTTGCGTTCATTCGGCATCAGCCACATGGTACTAACGGGGATAGCTACCAGCGGCGTAGTACTATCGACTGTTCGTGAAGCGAGCGATAAGGATTACCAGTTAACCGTTTTAGCCGATGCCTGCGGCGATGGTGATGAAGAAGTACACCGCGTGCTAACTACCAAAGTGTTCCCACGCCAGGCTGATGTGATGACTACCGACGAGTGGGTTAAGGGGTAAAGACTAATCAAAAAGCGATATCGATCACGGTCTTCCCCTTCAATTTACCATGTTCTATATCATTATATGCATCCTCAATAGTAGCGGGGGTATAATGATGCGGATTAAGGAATGGCACAAGCTTGTTGGTTTCAGCAAGTATTGTCGCCTCGCGCATAATTTCGCCATGACGCTTCCGCCCTTTTACTCAGATCAACGCATATAAAGTAAAGAACCCTGAATAAGTTGCACCTTTGAAAGACAAAGGTGCCAGGCTGTGAGCGCCCCAACCCAATATGCTTATCACATGACCCGCATATTGTTTCACCGATTTAAATGATTCGTCTAGTGTAGTGCCGCCCAAGGTATCGAAGACAACATCAAAGCCTTCACCATTAGTATATTTCTGAACATATTCTTCAGCTGTCAAACCGGTATAGTCAATAGGCGTTGCCCCATAACTTTCCATAAGTTTATTTTTGGCCGGATCAACTGTGCTAAAAACCGTTGCTCCTTTCGCTTTGGCTATTTGAATTGCGATATGCCCCACACCGCCGGCACCTCCGTGTACCAGCACCGTTTTCCCTGCAGAAACATTTGCCCGGTCAACCAAACCTTCCCATGCGGTGATAAATATCAAAGGCAAAGCGGCGGCTTCACGCATATCCAGATTTTTAGGTTTTACAGCAAGCAGGTTGGTATCCACCGCAGCATATTCAGCCGGTGATCCCTGGTTTTCTCCAACGCCGCCAGTCATGCCATATACTTCGTCTCCCGGTTTAAATGCAGTGACGCCTTCGCCAACTGTTTCCACTACACCGGCCATATCTATTCCCAATATCGCGGGTAATTTAACTTGCGCGTGAGCTGCCTGACCCTTTTTGATCTTCATATCAAGTGGATTAACACCACTGGCTTCAACTTTCACCAAAACTTGCCCTTTTCCCGCAACTGGCTTATCAATTTCCTTTACCTGGTAAGGAGCGTTGAAACTTTCTAATACAAGCGCTTTCATTTTTGTCATTTTTTCAGCGTGATCAGCAATATCCCATGTGATGGAATTTTACAGGACAGGCTTTTCAATTGTCTGCCCAAATTCTTTTTCAGCCACAGGTCGCGCACCTGGTAAGTGGAATTTGCTCCGATTGATGAGAATTGAAAATCGAAACTTTGTTCTGCATCAGTCGGATTAAGCAGGCCTACCGCAATTTGTCCGTTGTATAATTCCTTTGTCCAAACTTCGACTTTATTATCCAAAGTTAGCCTGAGGTTTGCTGCTTTGCCTAAAGCATCCTGATCTATGCCGATAACCTCGTTATTGGTAAGTAGTGATAAGGTGTACGGGTCAATGTGCTCCACATTAGCACCGATAAATAATGGAGCGCTAAGCAGACACCACATACTCATTACGGTGCGCTGCTCCTCTTTGCTCAGGTGGTTACTGTTTCCTTCACGGCTTTCGGCACCTACTGCACCAATTTGCAGGATATCGGGATCGTTCCATCTTCCCGGCTGTACATATTCCGATTTATCCGCGAGCTTCCTAAAGGCACTATAAACCGACCCCCAGTTATCCCGAACATCGTCACCTGTTCGCCATAGCTGGCCTCCGGTTTTGTACCCCCATTTCCATACATCACCCATGCCGTATTGACAAAGCGAGAAGATGATATCTCTTGGCTGCTTTTTTAACGCAGTGCCCATAAGTGTGTAGGGTTTCATCAGCTCTTCTTCAGAATTGTCTTTGGCAAACACGCCGTAACTGCACCAGTCGTATTTCAGATAATCGAAACCCACTTTGGCAAAATACTGCGCATCCTGCAATTCATGCCCGTAACTCCCGGCTACACCACCACAAGTGAGCGGCCCGGGCGAACTGTAAATGCCTACTTTAAAACCAAGCTCATGTATTTGTCTTACCGTCTGCTCAATATTTTTGTAATACTGATTAGGCAATAATTTCCCACTGCCATCGCGTACGGTACCTTTTCTATCGGGCAGGTTATTGGGCCCTTCATGATACTGGTAAACGTCTTTGTTCACGTTGTGATTTAACTGCTCCCAAAGCGGGTCTTTGTCGTCAGGTTGGTTGGTCCAGGGATCGTCGATTTCCAGTATGCTCCAGCCATATTGATCCAAACCGTATTTCTTCATCAGTTGAGCGGTTTTTAAAATATCCGTTTCCTTTGCCTTTCTGCCATAGCTGTACCAACTGCTCCAACCCATAGGCGGTGTCAGTGCTAACTGATCGCCAGAGACAATGGTGAAATATTTCTTTGCTAAACCACTTTTATTTACAGCGCTAAGTTCAATCCGGTATCTACCCGCTTCAGCGATACTGCCAGAAATGATCTCTTTTTTCTTATCATAGCTTACGCCTTTAGGCAAGTTTTTCGCATTGATCTCCATCGGCCTTGAGCCACTCACCGGGATGGTATAGAAGAAATGCTTTCCGGATCTTACACCGAAAAACTCGGGACTATTGATCTGCGGTTTTTGCTGGGCGGTAACAACAGTATGTAGAAAAATCATGCATAGCATGAATATAAAAGATTTTATCGGGCGAAATGTTGGCATAGATGTAATTGAAACGAAGAATTGTTCAAGCCAAATCTAATTTATTTATCGCAGGAAGCATAAATTACTGTTATTGTAAAAAATGCCGCTCATTTAGTGAGCAGCATTGAGTTTCTTTATCGGATTTAGGCAACTACCCCACCCATCAGCGGATCTGAATAACTGCTTTGCCCGGTTTCGACGTGGCCTGCATAGCGTTTCTCAAATGCCTGGTGGCCGTTTGTTTTCACGCTGAAATCGTACCAGTGGTGGCTCTTCTCCAGGTTCAAAACTATCAAAGCTTTGCCTGACGGAGGCACGACACGTTGGTGATTATTTGCTTTGTAGGCGTTGTCTTTTATCTCAACGGTTTGCGGTTTATTGGTTTGATTGCTAATCTCAACTATTACATTTCCAGTCAGTTTTTTGCTATCGGTCAGTGCGCGCTGATAATCAAAATTGATGTGTATTGCTTGGTCTTCGGCATTGCCTTTAAACTCGCGATAGAAACCATTTGGGCCGTATACCCTCAAATGATAGTTCTTATCTTCAAAATCTTCAATCGGCCAGCTATCTAATAGTGTATCGCCTGCGGTTAGTCCATAGGCCCAGGTGCGCAGGTTTTCAAATTTGCCATTGACTTGTTTGTAGCCTCCGGGAACGTATACGTTAAAAGGTGCGCCAACTGCTTTATCATCCCAAATTTTATTGCCTGCTGTAAATTCTATGTTGAATGATTTCTTATCATCGCTTAGCTTGCCGTCAGCATACAGCTCATATGGTATCGCACATGACGGGCGGGTACCTTTTTCCTGCTTCGGTAAATAAGGCGAATTGTGCGGCTCGCGATTAGCCTGCGCAATTTCTTCTTTCGTCAAAAGCTTGTAGTCGTTGGGTAGTTTTCTGAACTGCGCTTTGTGGATACTTTCAACAAATGGATCTCTTTTTACAAATTCAGGATTTTTAATTCCATCGCTGTGATAAGGCCTGAATACCGAGGTCAAGTCGCCGCAGACAGTTCTGCGCCAGTCGCTGATATTGGTTTCAGTAATTTTTTTTCCTGTTTTCTTAAATAAGAAATGCTCCAGAAATTGAAGGGTAGAAGTATGGTCGAATACTTCAGAGTTCACATACCCTCCTTTACTCCATGGCGAAGCAATTACCAGCGGCACACGGAAACCAAGACCGATTGCACACTCGCGGTCAAACGGCTCAGGGAAGCCCTTGCGGTCTTTTTCCTGTTCAAGTGTAACGTAATCAACGCGCGTGTCCAGCCCTTTTGAAACTTTTCCGGTTTCAGGTCTTCCGGAATGAGGCGCAGTAAATGGCGGCATGTGATCGAAATAACCATCATTTTCATCATAAGCTAAGATGAAGATCGTCTTCTTCCAAACCTCCGGGTTCTGTGTCAGGATATCCAAAACTTCCGATACGTACCATGCGCCATACCATGCCGAGCTTGGATGGTCACTAAAACGTTCCGGTGCTGTAATCCACGACACCCTGGGTAATTTGCCGCTTTTTACATCATTTCTAAACTGGTACAGCACGTCTCCTTTTGGCACCTGCATTTCACGCTCAGTGCCGTTGTCTTTATATTTTAAAGTGATCAGCTCACGGTGAGCCGGGTCATTGGCATTAGTGTCAAAAGCTTTGCGGTGCAGACTTTTTTCATGATCAGACAAGGCATCAAATTGACCTGCTTTGTATTGTTCACGTTCTTTGGTCACGCCGGCCAGGTAGTCTTGCAAATCTTTCAGCTCATGCTTCAGGTGGTCGATATGGGCATCACCTGCAGGCAGAGAAGCTATTCTTTTCTGAAGTTCATCTATTTTTTGTGGTAATTGGGCCGACCTTTTTTCCATTGCCTCAATGTGCTTCGGATGCAAATGGATATTGTACTGCCCAAAAAACTCCAACGGGTTATCCTGGAAGTTTGATAGCCATGGATCTTCTTCTCCCTCAAAGCCGGTGTCAATGGCCACTTCATTCTGGTAACATTTCCATGAAATTCCATTTTCTTCCAGGCGTTCAGGGAAAGTTTTCCATTTTAAAGTACCGTAATCCATATCGTCGTTCCACACATGCGCCCTGGAATTTTCGTGCTGCTCCGGGCGTACGGTGCCTGTCCAGAAGTAAAGCCTGTTCGGATTTGTTCCCGTTAAGGATGAACAAAAATTCTGATCGCAAACAGTGAAAGCATCAGCCAGTGCATAATAGAAAGGGATGTCCTCGCGGTTGTGGAAACCCATCGTCAAAGGCATGTGACTGTATTCTTTAATGCCGTTCTTTTTTACGTTCAACCACTGGTCATATCTCCCGTCATTACGTGCGTTTACCTGGTTGGCCCATGAATGTGGTAACGAGCTCATCCATGTAGCCTTGGTGTTTTTTATATCTAAATGAAACGGTGCATACGTTTCACCTTCGGCGTTCGATTGCAGCCATACTTTGTTTTTGTTAGGCAGGTCGATAGCGCGTGGATCATTGTATCCCCGAACACCTTGCAATGTGCCGTAAGTATGGTCAAAGGAGCGGTTTTCCTGCATTAAAATCACAATGTGCTCGGCATCCATGTAGGTACTACCTTCAGGTGCGTTGATGGCCATCGCTTTTTGGATAGAAGCAGGAATGATATTAGCCAATCCGGTTGCCCCGGCCAGCAAAGCTGCTTTTTTTAGAAAATCTCTTCTGGAGTCGCTCATAATATTGATGTGCAAATGTGCGGATGTGCAGATTTGCAAATTTTTAAGTTAACAATCAATTATTATCTGCACATTTTTCACATTTTATTTCATCTGCACATTTGCAAATTCGCACATCTGCACATCATATTATCATCTGCATATCTGCATATTCGCTCATCTGCACATCAGTCATCTCGTTGCAAAAAACTGCTCACAAAGCCCGAAAGACAAAGTCATGCCGTTGCCACCGAGGCCGTTGATCACTGTTACGCCTGGTTCTGTTTCCACGATCAGTTCAGTCTGACCATTCATCATTTTGGGGTAAATTCCATGCCATGATTGCATCAGTTGCCAGTCCTTAAAATTGGCGAATGTGTGCAGGTAATCGGTTATCAGATTATTGATGAATGTTTTGTCGAATGGATCGTGTACCAGGCCATATTCGTGCGAATCGCCAATCGTTAATTCTCCGCCGCCATTTTGTGAAACCATCACGTGGATGCCCCAGTTCAGATATTCGGCATATTGCTCCTCGTATCTTTTGCGTAATGCAGGCAACGAAGCTGCTACCTGGAAGCCTGGATAGTGGATCATAGACAAACCACCGCAAAGTGATGGTCCGATGCGCCATCCGTCAGGTTGAGCAACCAGACGCATCATTTGTAACTTGCATTTAGTGATTTTGGCCTCTAAAAAAAGGGCTGGGTATAAAGTCTCAAAATCAGCACCGCTGCAAACAAATATTTCATCAGCCTGCCAGCTGCGTTCGCCTGAAAATACTGTGGGGTATTCTATTTTATTAATAGCTGTATTCCAGTGAAAATCGACACCATATTTTTCAGCGAGGTAAGCTGCTATTTGTCCGATAGCCACCCTCGACTCAATGATCATTTCCTCGCCACTCCACAAAGCGCCTTTTAAACCATTTGGGTTAACGGCGGGTGATTTCTCCAAAGCCTGTGGCGGTGTAAGCAAGGTGCAATCCCGATACATCTTGTTTGCATCGACGTATTCTGTCATTACCTGCAACTCGTCATCATGATAAGCCAGGTGCAATGAACCTACTTCATTATGCCAGATGTTGGCTTCGGTACATATTTCTTTATAAATGCTTCGCGACAACATGGCCCGTTCAAACAGCGGGCCGGTTTGCTGACCGATAGGCCATACCATCCCAAAATTGCGGATGGATGCGCCAACAGCGCGTTCGTTACGTTCAAAAACAGTTACGCGGTAGCCTCTTATGGCCAACGCACGAGCAGTGGCGAGACCTACAATTCCGGCGCCGATAACTATGGCCGAGGTGTTCTTCATACAGGTAAAATATTCAGTTGTTCTTGTTGATCCAGTTTATCTTTGCGGGCGCTGCGCATAAAGTACAGGAGCGATAAGGTGGCGCATATACCACCGATTACGGCTACAGCCAATACGCTGTCTTTGAAAAAGACGCCCCAACTAATGGAGGGTTGCCCCAGTTCTTTTACTAAAAGTACGCTCACGCTACCCAGATAGCCCATGGAATCTGCTACATAAATTAAAAAGCCCACATTGCCTTTGTAGTGAAAGGAGGCTAACAAGCGCTCAAAGAAAACGGCGTTATAGGGAACATAGCCCAGGTAAAGCCCGAGACCTGCTAAGGTCATCCAAACCATGGGGCTGATCAGGTTGAATGTGAATAAAACTGTTCCGATACCTATTAATATGCAACCTGAAATGATCATGATATGGATCAAACTGAAAGCCTTCAAATTCTTTTTGACCAGGATCAGCGAGCTCATTGCCACCAGCACGACCACAGATATAATACTATCTATTTTGGTGTATATCGTATTGTCTTTTATACCCATACTGTTCCATATCTCCACCTCAAAGCTGTCGCGTACATCACGCATGATGGTGAGCAGCACATAGATGATAAGCGTAAGGATAATACCCGGTAGAAATCTTTGTAAGAAACTCTTTCGTTCAGCGGCATCCATCGGCAAACGTTTAGTGCGCAGCCGAATGTCTTCGGGTGTTGGCGGGGGCATCAGCTCAAGCAGAAATACAAAAAGTAACAAAGGCAGTACAAATAATGCGCCTGTGATAAAAGGCATACTGTATTCGCTGATATGAAGCGAACCCATCAGTATACGGGCAACTGTCTTTACAAAGCCTGATGCGAATATCAAACTGATGGACAATACAGCAGCCATAAACTCGGTTGATTTACGCCCTTCCAGGTAGCTGAATACTAAGCCCCAGATCAGTCCGAGGGGGAATCCATTAATAAATAGACAAATTATATTATATGGTGCCGGTATTATAGAAAATAACAATAACGCTGCCCAGGCTATGCCGATAAGCATTAAGATATATTTCGCACGTTGCCCCGGTTTTAATTCAGAAATGAATTTAACACCGTAGAATTTACTTAGCGTATAGCCGATTACCTGTGCAATCACCAGCCATACTTTATAATCGACATGCAAATATTGCAGGCCGGTAAAAGTGCCGGCTGCAAATGCCTTACGGAAGGCATACATACAAGTATAGGCGCCAAAGGAGGAGACGGCAGCCATAACCGATAACAGCCCATAAGGCCATTTAGCTACCTTTTGTCTGCACTGATCAATCAATTTCATGTTTATCCTTTGATGATATCAAGTACCTCAGCAATATTGTCGATAATATGAGTAGGATGGTATTCTTCCAATTCTTCTCTTGTAAATATACCGGTTGTAACGCCGATAACATATTTGCAACCCACATTCTGGCCTTCGCGGACATCAACTTCGGTATCACCAACCTTAACCACTTCCTGCGGATCGGCAATGCCGCTTTCCTGCATGATTTTCTGTATCATAAAAGGGTGAGGGCGGCCAAGCTCGACTTCGTCGGAGCCTATCAGGTAATCGATCAGGCCCTTCTCGCGCCATTGCAAACGGGTTACAATAGTTTCAGCAATGTCTTTTGAAAAACCGGTATTTACGCCTACCAGGACGCCGGCGTCGTGCAAAGCTGCGAATGTTTCTTCCACATTTGGCAAAGGCTCAATGCCTGGCTCAAACTGGTAAAAGTGGATCATTTGCTTTACAAATTCACGGTGAATATCATTGACCAGTTCGGTAGTGATCTTTGATGCGTCCGATTCATGTAAATGAAGCATTTTGGTAATAGCCAGGTTCTTCTCATAACCCATTAACGGGTTGATCATCTCCAGCGGAACATCATAATTATACTTTTCCAAGGCGGCTTTAAAAGCCTTGCTTACATTGTGGTCATCCTTAACGGTGGTACCCGCGATATCAAAAACAACTAATTTAATAGACATTGTAGTAGTGAATAAAAGTTGAGCAATACTAAACTAAGTTTATTAATATCGAACTAATTTAGTGTTAAGGTTTGATTAATTTGTTTTTTAGTTATCAGTTAACCAGTTATCAGTTAACCGGGATTCAGTTAGTTAACATTTCCTGATAACTGATTAACCGGTCACTGGTTAACTAATTACTTTTCCTCAAAAAAATACACTACCAACATACTGGCGGTATCTGTTCCCAGGTTGACAGGGGTGTGGGGAATACGGCCATCGAATAACAGGGAATCGCCGGGGCCTAAAAGTATTTTGTCTCCATTTATCTGGTATTCTACCTGGCCGGATATGATATATTTGTATTCAAACGCATCAGTCTCAACCAAAGGCCGGGTAGAGTTTGGCTCTAGTTCAAGGATAACAATATCTACGGTAGAGTGATCGATAAAGCGGGTAAATATTCTTTTATAATGAAAGCCGATTGCATGCTCTTTTTCAAAATGGTCGTAGTCATCTTTGCGTTTTACCAGGACCGGAGATGCATTGCTTTTAGTATGTATATCTTTAAAGAACTCATTAAGGTCGATATTCAATGCTTTGATGATATCGATCAATACCATTAACGAGGGTATGGTCCGGCTGTTTTCTATCTGCGATATCAGTCCTTTGCTCACGTTGGCCTGGTTGGCCAATTCCTGTACCGTAATGTTTTGTTCGCGCCTGCGCTCTTTTATCCGGTTACTGATCTGGATCAGTATATCATCTTCCATAGAAATAGGTAAACGTGGTATATTTATAATTGGTATACAAAATAAGGTTTTTAAAGCCCTGTTGCAATAAAAAGCAATTTAATCGGGATAGGTGAATCAATCATGAAAATTTAATAATTTAATAATATCTAAGGGCTTTATTTGTATCATAACCGTTATGCCTATGAATCGCGCCGCTACTACACCAGAAGATATTGTTGATGAAGTCTTCGCACTATATGAAAAACACGGCGACGAGGATTACATAGGCGAGCCCGTTTCTCAATTGGAGCACATGTCGCAGGCAGCTATGCTCGCGGAGGATGAGGGTTACGACGACGAAGTTATTTTAGCGGCATTCTTTCATGATATCGGTCATCTATGTGCTGAAGATGCCGAAGCCGAAAGCATGGACGGTTTTGGTAACGTAGATCACGAGAAGCTCGGCGCCGATTACCTGCGTGAGCGTGGGTTCTCCGAAAGGTTGGCCACATTGGTAGAGAGCCACGTTATAGCAAAAAGATACCTTACTTATAAATACCCCGAATATTATAATAAGCTTTCTGATGCCAGTAAAGCTACCCTTGAGTTCCAGGGCGGGCGCATGACTGAACAGGAAGCTGCCCAATTTGAAAAGCATCCTGATGCTGAGCTCTTTATTAAGCTGCGTTATTGGGATGACCAGGCCAAAGAAATGAATGTTCCGGTACAGGATCTTGAGCACCTCAAATCTTTGGCTATAAATCATCTATACGACAACAATTAGTTCAGTCGACCCGCTGAATATTAAGTAATTGTAATTCGATTGTAATTCTGTTGTTACAGAAACTGCCCTTCTTAACACGTTTCGCACGTAACCTTAAGCTTTCCTTAATACTAAGTTAGTTTACAAATAATAAACTAAGTTTAGTATTGCTGCATGAAAAATATCCTTCACACCTAATTATTAATCCAGCAGATGAAGCAGCTTTACATTCACCTCAGGACAATGATAACCATAACGTTATTATTCCTTGCCCCGATACTCTCATTCGGGCAGATCAAGATCGGTGGTACCGTCACCGACGACAACAAGCAGCCTTTACCCGGCGTAAGCGTTTTACTTAAAGGAACCACCAAGGGAACTGTAACAGACGTTAACGGCCGTTTCTTATTTACTGTGGAAAAAGGCCAGGTGCTTACATTTAAAGTTCTGGGTTACCTATCTCAAGATATTACGTTAAGTGATCAGTCTAATATACATGTAACACTCCTTTCTGACAGCAAATCCCTTAACGAAGTGGTTGTAACCGCTTTGGGTGTTAAAAAAGAGACACGCCGCATTGGTTATGCAACACAAGAAGTTAAAGGTGACCAGCTCACCACCGCTCGCGATCCAAACCCGATAAACGGTTTGATCGGTAAAGTAGCCGGTTTATCGGTTGGTGCCACATCCGAAATTTTGGGTGTACCTAATGTGACCATACGCGGTAGCACAGTTACACTTTATGTTATTGACGGTCTCCCTGTTAACTCGGATACTTTTGACCTTAGTCCGGATGATATCGAAAGTTATACGGTGTTGAAAGGCCCGGCCGCAGCAGCTTTGTATGGCAGCCGTGCACAGAATGGCGCCATTGTTATCACTACAAAAAAAGGTAACAATGCAAAAAAAGGCCTTACAATTGATTTAAACAGCAGTACGGTAATAAACAAAGGTTTTGTGGCTTTTCCCCGTGTTCAGCACTCATTCGGACCGGGTGAAAATACATTTTATGTGTTTGTAGATGGAAAAGGTGGGGCACCAGGTGGCGTGGATAGCGATTATGATGTATGGGGCCCTTATTTTAATGGACAGTTGATCCCGCAATACGATAGCCCTGTGGTTAATGGCGTGCGCCAGGGAACTCCATGGACAGCGCGTGGCGCCAATAACCTTGCTAACTTTTTAAGAACAGGCTATCAAACCAACAATGATATTGCCCTGACCGCCAATGGCGACAACTACACTACAAGGTTTTCTGTTTCGCAACAGCATCAGAATAGCTATATCCCTTATCAATACCTGGATATAGTAAATGCCAACTTATTTGCATCGTTTAATCCTTCACCGCGGTGGAAATTTGAAGGGAGCCTTGACTTTAACAGGCAGAGCACCGATGATTTCCCCGATGTACAGTATGGCCCAAATAGCATTATCTACAACATGGCTATATGGACGGGTGCTGACTGGAACGTGAATTCACCAGATCTTAAAGCTATCTGGCAGCCAGGTAAAGTGGGCACACAATCAAACTTTGAGGAATATACCCGTTACCATAATCCGTGGTTTTTAACTAAGATATGGACACGCGGTCATTACAAAAATGACACTTACGGTTATATTTCAGGTAACTTTAAGATTGACAATCACTTGAACGTTACCCTGAAGGAACAGCTGAGCACGTACAACTTGTTACGTACAGAAGACATGCCTTACTCGGCCCACCCGTATGGTCGTGAGGGCAACCAGGGTGACTATCGTGAAGACCGTCGCGATCTGTTTGAAAATAACACTTTCCTGACATTGAATTACGACTATACGGTTGCACACTTTTTGAATTTAGCAGGTTTAATAGGTAGCAACCTGCGCGAGTTTAATTATAACTCAAGCTGGGTGTCAACCGACTATTTGAACGTACCCGGAGTATATGCTTTCAGCAACTCAAAAAACCCTATCCAGGCAACGAGCTTTAATTCTGCCGAAAGACAGTTAAGCGTATTCGGTTCATTGGATGCATCCTTCGGAAAATATGCTACTTTATCCGGTACTTTCCGCGTGGAGCACTCCTCAGCCTTGCAGAATGTAGCAACTTATTACTACCCAAGTGTTTCAGCCGCCTCAGTGATCTCTGATTACATAAAGCTGCCTGAAGTGATCTCATTCCTGAAAGTACGGGGATCATTTGCAAACATCCGTTCGGATGCAACCAGTCCGACCATAGGCCCGGCTCCGTTCAATACAATTACTGCATTTGGTGGTTCTACTTCCCCTTCTCTGTTTGACAATCCGCTTGGTTACGGCAGTGCATACCGGTCGCCATATAATGGTCCTGATTATTCATTGATTTCGGCTTACTCAATTGCTAAACCTTATAACAGTCAAACTGCTGGTTATGGCCCAAATTCATTGTATCAAAATAATATAAAAACTTATACAGTTGTTAACTACGAGGAAGGCTTTGATATAAAATTCTTAAAAAACCGTTTAGGGTTAAGCGGTACTGCTTTCCAGTATATAAATGGCCCGGCAATTTTGGATAACCCGGTATCTTCTGCAACCGGTTATACAGATGAGTATATCAATGGCCTGAAGAGCAAGAAAACAGGGTATGAACTTTCGTTGAGCGGCACACCGATCAAAAACCTGAGCGGCTTTGGCTGGGATGTTTTGGTTAACTGGTCTACTTATAAGGAACTTTATGAGGAACTGCCGCCGGGACAGACTATTTACAATACTTACTTCCATGTAGGCGATCGTGTTGATAAGCTCTACGGTTCTAAATTCGTGCGCACGCCCGATGGCCAGATCATTTACGGATCGAACGGCGAGCCTTTAAGAACTGGAGGACACTATTTGGGTCACCTTGACCCGGATTGGAACTGGTCGATCTATAACAAGGTACACTATAAAAGTCTGAGCCTGGGCTTCCAGTTTGACGGCTCGGTTGGCGGCGTTACCAAGGATTATGTATTTAATAAAACTATGCGCGGCGGTGCAAACGCACTTACTGCGGAAGGGGCCCTTGGTGCAGCGCGTTATCAGGACTGGTTGCATTTCCCTGCAAACAACCAGCAGCCTGACCCGAATTACAAAGGCAGTTATGTTGCACCGGGTGTACAAATATCAAACGGTGTTGCGCCAAACTATGACTCATATACTGGCAACGTGCTTAACTATAGCGCTCTGCAATATGCACGAAACAACACACCGGTATTTGTTCAGGAATTTGCGAGCGAATATTATAACGTAGACGAGGCTTACCTGATGAGCAAAACTTACGCAAAATTGCGTGAGGTGACCCTGGGATTTGATTTCCCGAAAGCCTGGTTGCATAAGTCATTTATACAATCTGCATCGTTATCAATATATGGGCGTAACCTCTTGTACTTCTATAAGGATCCTAAGTTCAAGGACGTAGACCTGGATCAATATGCCAACTCACGGACTTCGCTTACCGGTTTGCAATCGCCATCAGTAAGAAGTTATGGTTTCAACTTTAAATTATCATTCTGATTTATAACGATAATGATCATGAAAAAAATATTCAAACTTCAATTGCTCGCAGCGTTGATGCTGGTCACAGCGAGTGGTTGTAAAAAAAGTTACCAGGAATTAACCCAAAATAATAACGTGCCTTCCAGCGTTCCTGCATCGTTGTTGTTGAATGGTGTTGAATACAACATGGTTGATTTTCCTCAGAATTCGAACGAAATATATTGCCAGTATTACATCTATAACTATAACTACTATGGCAATAATACTTACGATTTCGGATCAGGCGACAACTATTATAACGCCTTAAAAAACGTTACGCTGATGGAGCAACAGGCAGTTGCCGCCGGCTCGCCTGCAACCAATGCATACAGCGCTTTGGGTAAGTTTTTCAGAGCATACTTCTTCAGCAAGATGAGTTTGGAAATGGGCGATATCCCGATGACAGACGCATTGAAAGGCTTAAGTAATCTTACTCCAAAGTATGATTCGCAAAAAGCAGTTATGACTCAGTGCCTGGCATGGCTTGACGGTGCCAATACTGATCTGACAACTGTAATAGCGCAGGGCGGTACAATAACGGGCGACTTTTTATTCAACAACGATTTGACCAAATGGCAAAAAACTGTAAATGCTTTTAAACTGAGACTTTTATTAGAGCTTAGCAAAAAAGCTGTCAGCGATGCCGACATGAATATACCGTCACAGTTTGCGGCCATCGTTAATAACCCGGCTAAATATCCGTTAATGGCAAGTTCGGACGATAATCTGCAGTTTGTATTTGTTTCGCCAACCAACTATTATCCAATGACACCAGATAACTTTGGTCAGAATGGTTCAAGACAGAACTCATCACAAACTTATATCAAATTGCTGACCACTTTCAAAGATCCGCGTGTATTCGTGGTTGCGGAACCGGCACGTCACAATGTTGATGACCTGCACCAAAGCCCAACCGATTTTGGTTCATTTATTGGAGCAGATCCTGGATTAGACCTGGGTGTGATGTATTCTAACGCTGGTTTGGGCCTTTATTCATTTATCAACAGAAAGCACTATTATTCAACTTATATCGGTGAGCCAAGTATCCAGATCGGCTATCCTGAACAGGAATTTAATATTGCACAAGGAGTTAACCTGGGCTGGGTTAGCGGTAATGCTGAGACACACTATGTTAATGGTATACAGGCATCAATGGCTTATTATAGCATCCCGACAACTGGTTCATTCACTGCATATTTTTACAAACCTGGTTCAACCAGCGTGACCAACCTGGCAAACTATGATACTTATACGATTACAACTGATTGGGCTACTTATTACGCTCAGGCGACGGTTAAATACGCAGGTGGCGCTACTGGCCTGACCCAGATCCTGCAGCAAAAGTACCTGGCCCTGTTCCGTCATTCGGGATTAGAATCGTACTTTACCTACCGCAGAACCGGTGTGCCGAATTTCACCACAGGTCCTGGCACTGATAACGGTCAGCGTATAGCCCTGCGTTTTCAATACCCTTCAAGCGAGCGTACGGCTAATACCACAAATTATACCGCTGCATTGCAGAGCCAATACGGCGGTAATGACGACATCAACGGCGTTATGTGGATACTAAAGTAATCGCGGGTAATAATTATTAACAACTGATAATTTACCAACAACTATTAAATTAAATTTCAGTAAAGGTGGGCTTAATATCCCACCTTTATTTTTGTCGCATTAATGGAGTTTATTACTTTTTTTGTTCTTGTCTGCTAACAAACGATGTGTATGAAGAAGCTTGTCTTGTTGTTCTTAGCTCTTTTAATTATCCCAAAACTCTTCGCTCAAACCCACAGGACCCAAAACGTGATCGTAGTTACCTTAGACGGCTTTCGCTGGCAGGAGCTATACCGGGGAGCGGATTCAACCCTGATCAATTCAAAGTATACCGATACCAAAGCCGATATTCGCAAAAAATTCTGGGCCCAAACACCTGAAGAGCGTCGCAATTTACTGATGCCTTTTATGTGGTCGATCATGGCAAATGAAGGGCAATTGTATGGCGACCGTGATCTTGGAAATTGTGATGAGGTTGCCAATCAATATCATTTCTCGTACCCAGGCTATAACGAAATATTTACCGGTTTCCCGGATGTGCGGGTAAACAGTAATAACCCTGTTCCAAATCCTAACACAAGTATTTTTGAATACCTGGACAAACAAAAAGGATTTGAAAATAAAGTAGCGGTATTTGCCTCATGGGAAGCGTTTCCTGCCATCTTTAATGTTAACCGTTCGGGATTAATAGTGAATGCGGGCTATGCCAACTTTGTGGATTCAAAGGCAGATGATCGCTTGAAGTATCTGAACGAAATGCAGCATAAAGCGCCGCATTATTTAGGAGATACGCGTATCGACTTTATGACCTATGAGTTCGGTAAGGAATATTTGAAGGAATATAAACCACGTGTTCTTTACCTGGCATTTGATGAAACTGATGACATGGCACATGCAGGAAACTATAAAATGTATCTCACCCAGGCTCACCAGGAAGATGCCTACCTGAAGGAACTTTGGGAGTATATTCAAAGCGATCCTGTTTATAAAAACAAAACCACGCTGATCATCACATGCGATCATGGCAGGGGTGATGTCAATATCGATGCATGGCGCAATCATGGCACCGGGGTTAAAAATTCTGAGCAAACCTGGTTTGCTGTTATCGGTCCGGATACGCCGCAGGATGGGATCATTAAAACACAAACTACTACTTACCATAAACAGCTGGCTCAAACAATTGCACAATTACTGGGTTACGATTTTAAAAGCTCCGCAGACCATGAAGTAGGTGACGCTATTTCGTCTGTGATGATAAAAGATAAGCCCGGTCTGGGTAAATAATTAAATGAGAAGATTTTTAATATTATTAGCAGCCTGCATTGTTTGGATCAATACAAGCGCACAGCCTAATCCTGCACCAAAGGCCCGACACAAATTTATAGTGATCTGTCACCGCGGCGATCATGTAAAATATCCTGAGAATACTTTGGCCGCCTACGCTGAAGCAATTAAAAACAAGGCGGATTATGTAGAGATCGATCTGCGTACTACAAAAGACAGTGCCTTGGTAAGTATGCATGACGCAACCATTAACCGAATGACTAACGCCAAAGGTGCTATTAAGGATATGACCCTGGCTGAGATCGAACAACTCCAGGTTAAAAGCCGCGATAGTTTGGATAGGACCATTTATCGTGTGCCCACTTTTGAAGAGATCCTGAAACTTTGTAAGGATAAAATATACATCTATATCGATTTTAAGAATGCCTCGGCTGCTGTTACGTATGCTATGCTTAAAAAGTATGGTATGGAAAAGCAGGTGCTGGTTTATATCAACGGCATCCAGCAGTTTATTGACTGGCGGCATGTTGCACCTGATATGCCTTTGATGTTCAGCATGCCGAATAGCGTGAAGGACGCAGAAGGTATGAAAACCTTCATCAACCAGGTAAAGCCTGATATCCTTGACGGCAATTGGAAAGAATATACCAAAGAAATGCTGCAATTTGCCAATGAGCAAAACATTCCTGTATGGCCAGATATTCAAAGTAAAGATGAAGACCAGAACTGGGATACAGCTATTGCTTTAGGTTTTAAGGGCCTGCAGACAGACCATCCCGCTGCTTTGATCAAATATTTGGAAGAGAAGGGGTTAAGATAATATAAAAACTTTGTCATTTCGATGAGCCGGTAAAGGATTGTGCGGGGCGGCGACGAGAAATCTTCTGCAATATGCATATTCGCTTTGTGGGGCGTACAAGATTTCTCCTCACTTCCCGCAACACTAGCCCATAAGGTTCGTCGAAATGACATTGTTTTTTAGGAGTCGGTTAGAAAATGATCTTCCCTGCTGAAGTCACCAACGAAGCTATTCTCACTGCATCAAAAATCCGCTCTTCGGTAGCACCCATTTTTATTAATGAGTCTTCGTGAGCATTCACACACATTTCGCAGCCGTTGATAACAGAAATGGCCAGGCTCATCAGTTCAAAGAATTCTTTCCCGGTAACAGGTTTCATCATGATCTGCATACGGATACGTGCAGGGATCTGGCTGTATTTTTCCTTTTGCGTAAAGTGGCGGAAGCGGTAAAATACATTGTTTGATGCCAGCAATGATGCACAGCCCGCCGCTTCAGCAGTATCAGCGGCAGTAGCGCCTTGCTCTTCGGCATAACGGGTGAAGAATTGCGTCAGCACCTTGTTATTGTTATTTATGGCAGATGAAAGCCCGATCAACGCACATTCCTTAGCGCTCAGGTGCTCTGAGGTTAGCGTGCTGGTCAGGTTCAGTTTCAGGTCACGCAGATAGCGTGATTCGCCTTTTTCAAGCAGTTCCAGGCTTTCGGTACGGTAATCGTTATCGATGCCTAAAGCTTCTAGTATTTCGTTTGTTATTTCTGTTGTTTCGCTCATGATTTGGAGAATAGAAGGAACAAAAAATCCCCGCAAAAGGTAATGCGGGGACTCCATAGTTAAATTAATTAGACAGATAAAGTCTCTTCGCCTTTAACCCAGTTGCAAGGGCAAAGCTCGTCTGTTTGCAAAGCATCCAGTACGCGTATAACTTCTTTCACATTACGGCCCACGCTCAGGTCATTTACAGATACCCAACGGATGATGCCGGTAGGGTCGATGATGAAAGTAGCACGGTAAGCAATTTTTTCATTTGGTTCCAGGATGCCTAATTCTTCAGCCAATGATTTTGAAGTATCAGCCAGCATCGGGAATTTCAGGTCGCGCAGGTCGTCATGGTTTCTTCTCCATGCTGCGTGAACAAATTCAGTATCAGTAGAAGCGCCGATCAGACGTGTATCGCGGTCGCGGAACTCGCTGTAATTGTTGTTGAACTCAGCAATCTCAGTAGGGCATACAAAAGTGAAATCCTTTGGCCACCAGAACATTACTGTCCATACGTTATCTTCATTTGCAAGATATTCTGATGTGATGGTTTCAAACTCTTTACCTTTTTCGATACTTACAACTGCTGTTTTAGAAAATTCAGGGAATTTTTGACCTATAGTTATCATATTATTATTTTGTAGATTAATTTATTGCAAATATACCGCTTTTAAGGCAGCCATTTTATATAAATAATTTATGATATATAGATGTTATCTATATTTATGTTAAATCGTGATTGATTTTAATGATATTTAAAAACGCAGCGTGTTCTGTACGCCCTAATTGTGAAAAATTTAAGGATCAGTGGTAATAATTCAGAAAATAAGAATTAGCCTTGCTGCTGTTATTCGCCTTTTATTGCCACCTTACCGTTTGATACGGTTAAGGGCAGCCACAAATAGGTTGATTTTTCAAGGTCGAGTTTATTCCAACGGTCGGCCATAAAAATGTATTTGCCGTTTTTCAGTAACACGTAAGTGCTTTGGGCCTCAAACGTTGTTTCTGCACCTTTTCCTATACATGGATTGCCAAACTCTTTATAAGGCCCCAGTGGATTGTCGGCCACGGCGTACATGGCTGCGTTAGGCGACCAGCCGCTGCATAATGACGTGATAAGATAATACTTGCCATTATTTTTAAACAGGGCGGGGGCCTCGCGCCGTTTGTTGATAAGGATACGGCTGTAAGTTTTTGTAGGGCTCATGTAATCATCACTCAACAGGCATACCTGCATGGTATTGTTATCTTCTGACGAATAGACAAGGTAAGCTTTGCCGTTGCTATCCTGAAAAACCGTCATATCACGGGCCATTTGTCCGTTAGGTTTTAAGCTGTGCAGGTAATGATAAGGCCCCGTTGGCGTATTGCTTACGGCAACGCCTGATTGTGAGTAGGAATAATCCTTTTTGTCGATATGCATCCACATCACAAATTGTTTGGTTTTACTGTTGTAGATCGCTTTTGGCCGCTCGATCACCCGGCTGGTATCCAGGTCATTTTCAGGTTGACCTTTTACCGGAGCTAACGCAACACCTTCATATTTCCAGTGCTTCAAATCTTTGGATGAATAGCATGAAATCCCTCCGGCAGCCACACGATAATCTTCCCAGCTTTGATTAGGAACCAACCATGTTTTACCTTTTTTGATCTCGCCGAATAGATAGTATGTTCCATTGTGATACATCACACCCGCACCGTGTGCGTTGATAAAATGCCCGTCGGTGTCCAGCCATTTTTTATTTGGTGCCTGTGCAGAAGCATTTAATAGCATTAACAACGATCCTGAAGTGAGAAATATTGATCTTAAACTTTTCTTCATATCAATACTTAGAGTTTTATTTTGCCGATGCCAAATGAACTGGTATAAACTGGTTTATTTCTTAAAACAGATGTTTTGCTCAACTGGTAATTATTAAAATTCTTTAGTTGCGACGCCGAAGTGATGTTTGAATTGCCTGGATTGAGAAAATCCGGTTTGATATTCAGGCCAACTATTCTCCCATACCTCTGCTCCATGCCCAGTTTTTCGGCCCAGGTTTTCAAATCTTTAATGCCGTCGATATTGAATTTACTTTGGATGCTCCACCAATCGTTGGCCCAATATTTTACATCACCAATCTTGTCTTTTCCCCTGATGAGCGTATCCCTGCCAACAAAAACATTATTGTACATGCGGATGCCTTTGCTTTCACTTTTTTCTGAGAAGCTGATTGCGGCAACTTTTGAATTGTAGATGATGTTGCCATACACCTCACAATCGTGAAACTGCTTTTCGTCATCAGAGCTGTTCCATACATACAACCCAGCCTGCGAATCGGAAACAGTGCCATCGTTCTCGCTGATGTTGTATCTGTAAATATTATGATGCCACGGACTGGCGCCCCAGTATTGAAAAATGCAATACCCGCTGCCCCAGTTATCGTACGACATGCAGTATTGAATGATCGAATTTGTTACCCCTCCATCCAGGTCATAGCCACCTCCGTCGGCTCCGCCCTTAGACGTCTTATTTTTGCATGACAGGCAATGTTGGATGGTCACACTATCTGCCTCATAAGCCCATATCCCCACCGGACCGTTGCCAATGCGCGGCATATCCCAACCGTTATTGGTTGCGGTGCAATGATCTATCAGCACTTTACGGCAATCGCCCACCACGATGCCATTGCCGCTATGATTATTTAGGTTGGTTGGGTCTCCTGGATTGTTTTCAGCACGACAATTGAGTATTTTGATATCCCTGCTTTGTCGGGTCTGATACGGCGCTTCTACAGTAATACCGGCAGAACCATTATCATGGACAAAAACATTATCAGCAATGACATTTTGAGAAGCGTAGATCAATAACCCTGACTTTTGAAAACCAGAGATATCTACATGCCTCACCTCGATATGCTGACAATTGATAAGTGCGAGCCCATCCTTTATATTGCCTGTTTTGCGACCACTCCCACGCAAGGATAGTTGCTCGAATTTAATATAACTGTTTTTGTAAGCTCTGATAGCCGAACTATCTTTTGAGTCGATCATTGCACTATCTATTCCGTCCCCCGTAATAACCACAGGTTTAAGTTTAGTGCCTTTTATCGCTGAGTTAAGAATAAGGCTCCCGTGAAAAGTTTGACCGGATTTAAAATAAACCGTGTCGCCGGCTTGCAGATGAAGCGTATTTACCTTATCAATAGATTTAAACGGTTTGGCTTTTGTACCTGGGTTTTGATCATTGCCTTTATTACTCACATAGTAAGAGCGCCCAACTGTTTGCTGAAAAGCCTCTGCTTTTTTAAGTGTTAATAAAACACTTAAAATTATGGATGCAATGATGCAACAGCGGTATTTTGAACTCATTCGGAATGATGGTTTATAAATTGGAATTGGTACAGCTAATATGCACTATTAATTGGTCAATTCAAATGATTTTTGCAGGCGGATATAATCTGAGGCACTGCCGATCATAATCTGAAAAGTACCAGGTTGTGTAATGCGTTCCAGCTTATCATTATAAAATGCCAGTTCATCTCGCTTAATGGTAAAGGTTACCCGCCTGATCTCGCCTGGCTGAAGCGTGATCTTTTTAAAATCCTTTAATTCTTTTATCGGGCGGACCGGTTGCGAAACCATATCGCGGATATATAACTGCACCACTTCCTCGCCTGCGCGCTTGCCGGTGTTCTTGATCATGAATGAGACTTGTATAGGCTTAAGTCCCTTTACAGATGGTTTAAACTTGCCCAGCTCCAAATTTTGGTACTCGAAAGTTGTGTAGCTTAGCCCATGACCGAAAGCATATTGCGGTGAGTTGCGCAGGTCATTATAAGCGGAAACGTAAAACAGGTCGGTATCACTCTTTGCTGGACGACCGGTATTATAATGATTATAATAAATAGGAATTTGCCCTTCCGAACGCGGGAAGGTAATAGGTAACTTACCAGACGGGTTGTAATCCCCATACAATACATCGGCCATAGCATTGCCACCCTGTGTGCCCAGCCACCAGGCATATACGATGGATGGCACATTGTCAGCCGTCCAGTTAAATACCATTGGACGGCCAGCCATAAGCAGTACTATCACGGGCTTACCGGTGGCTTTTACTGCCCTGATAAGTTCTTCCTGAACACCAGGCAGATGAATGTTTGATCTGCTCTTAGCCTCGCCCGTCATATCCGGTGCTTCGCCCATTGCCATTACCACCACATTTGCTTTTTTAGCCGCAGCTACAGCCTCAGCAAAGCCATTATGCGACTCCGCGGTTATTGTACAACCTTCTGCATAAACAAATTTGGTATCGGGGGCATGGTTTTTCATGCCTTCCATCAAGGACACGATACCTTTATTTTGATCCACATCCAGTGACCAGAAGCCTTTCAGTTCTTTCTCGGCTTTAACGAGCGGACCAATCAGCGCCACAGTTTTCAGGTTTTTAGAAAGAGGCAACAGGTTGTTGTCGTTTTTCAGCAGCACCATACTTTTGCGCGCCATATCTCTTGCAGCCTCCAGGTTTTCAGGGCGGTTCAATGCTGTTTTTTCCCGGTCCGGATTGATGAATTTATAAGGATCGTCAAATAGCCCTAATTCAAATTTCTTTCTAAGTATCCGGCGCACCGCATCATCAATAAGCGTGACAGGTACCTTTTTATCAGCCACCAGTTTTGCCAGGTTATTGATATAGCTGCGGCTTTCCATATCCATATCGCTGCCTGCTGTGATGGCTTCCTGGGCTGCTTCATAATTATCCTTTGCATAACCGTGATTGATCATTTCGCCGATCGAACCCCAGTCGCTTACAACAAAACCCTTGAATTTCCATGCGCCCTTCAGGACGTCGCGTTGTAAGTAGCTGTTCCCTGTAGCAGGTATGCCGTTCAGGTCGTTAAACGAGTTCATAAAAGTGCCCACACCGGCATCGGCGGCGGCTTTAAATGGAGGTAAGTAGATTTCCCAAAGTGTGCGCAAACTCATATCCACACTATTATAATCCCTGCCACCAATAGCAGCGCCATAGGCTGCAAAGTGCTTGGCTGTAGCCATCACCGCATCGGGACTGCCTATTCCATTCCCCTGGAAACCTTTTACCCGTGCTATCGCGATCTGCGAGCCCAGATAAGGGTCTTCTCCGGCACCCTCCATTACACGCCCCCAGCGAGGATCGCGCGCAATATCTACCATCGGGGCAAAGGTCCAGTTAATGCCTGAAGCAGAGGCTTCAGTGGCAGCTATGCGTTCGGCCTTCTCAATAGCTTCCATATCCCAGCTGGCGGCCTCAGCCAAGGGGATCGGAAAAGTAATACTGTACCCATGTATCACATCCTGTCCAAACAAAAGCGGGATCTTTAGGCGTGATTTCATAGCCGCATCCTGGAAAGTGCGGCAATGATCAGTACCCATGATATTCAGTACAGCCCCAACACGACCCTGCTTGATCTCATCCAGTTTATTGCCCACGTCCTTGGTAACCGGACCGGTTGCTTCCCAGTCGCCATTGTATTGATTTAGTTGGCCGATCTTTTCATCTAAAGTCATTTTGCCCAACAAGGCGTCGACTTTTTGGTCGATAGTTTGCTGTTGGGCGAATGAGCGGTTCACTATAAGGCATAGCACAATAAGACAGATGAGTTTCAGGCTGATCTTCATGGTTTAAATCGGTTAGTCGTTAATCGTTGATGCATCTGCACATTTGCACATCCGCGCATTTGTACTAAAGTTACAAATTTCCTTTTTTGATCTCGTCTGCAGCGTAATTTGCTGCTCGTGCAGTCAGTGCCATATATAAGATAGAAGGGCTTTGATTGCCGGTGCTGGTCATACAGGCGCCATCGGTCACAAATACGTTCTTGCATAAATGCATCTGGTTCCATTTGTTCAGCAAAGATGTTTTAGGATCCTTACCCATACGGCAACCACCCATTTCGTGAATATCCAGCCCGGGAGCTTGTTTGTTCTCATAGGTTTGCACGTTTTTACAACCTGCTTTTTCCAGCATTTCCCTGGTTTCTTTCAGGAAATCCTGGATCATGCGCTCGTCGTTATCATCATACTCAACTGATGTTACTAGCAGTGGTATTCCCCATTGATCTTTTTGATCAGGACTTAAGCGCACGTGGTTGGTGATTTTCGGTACAGTTTCGCCCTGCATGTACATATACACCTTCCATGGCCCCGGTTCAGTAAGTGAATCTTTGTAATCAGCGCCGATTCTGCCCTGGTCGGTATCTGGCCTCGATTCCCTGAATGCGCCCATAAACGTGGTATATCCGCCATGATAATCCGTTTCCTGTTTATGCAGGTTTTTATAATTAGCCAGGATCAACTCAGTAGGGTTTCGGCCGAAATAATATTTATCCAGGAAACCATCACAATCGGCAGTTACCGATGCCCGATAGTTTTGAAATGCTACATATTTGCCCAATAGGCCATTATCATTCCCCAAACCATTAGGGAAACGTTTGGAAGTAGAGTTCAGCAAAACAAGGTTAGTGTTCAGGGCGGATGCATTCATGAAGATCACTTTCGCCTTAAACTGCATCAGTTCTTTTGTGTTGGTGTCGATCACCCTAACGCTGGATGCCTTGCCCGACTGCTCATCGTAAATAATAGAATGTACCACCGAAAATGGCCTGATAGTAAGATTGCCGGTCTTTTTTGCCCAGGGCAGGGTAGAACTGTTTGAGCTGAAATATCCACCAAAGGGACAACCGCGCATACACATATTTCGAGCCTGGCATTTTACGCGGCCCTGATCGATGTGGATTTGATTCGGTTTGGTGAGATGTGCCCAGCGTGCATGCACGAGGTGACGGTCTTTGTAATTTTCGTTGATCTTTTTGCTGATCACTTCCTGCACACAATTCATTTCGAATGGCGGTAAAAATTCACCATCAGGCATCGACTCAATGCCATCCTTATTGCCGCAAACACCTATAAATGTTTCTACATGCGAGTACCACGGCGCTACGTCGTCATAACCGATGGGCCAGCCAATGCCATAGCCGAATTTTTCAGGATTTTCAAACTCAAACTTACTCCATCGCTGGCAGGCACGTCCCCAGGTGAGTGATTTACCGCCAACCTGGTAGCCCCGTATCCAGTCGAATGGTTTTTCTTGTATGTAGGGATGATCTTTATCCTTTACAAAAAAGTGAGCATTGTCCTCGCCATAACCAGCCGCTTTACTGATCAGCGGGTTTTCTTTCAGAAAATCGGTCGTCATTCTGCGCCGGTGCTTAAACTGCCACGGCGGCGTGGTTGCCGTTGGGTAATCCTTGATATGTTCTACATTCCGGCCACGTTCCAGAACCAAAGTTTTCAGTCCCCTTTCGCACAGTTCCTTCGCCGCCCATCCGCCACTGATGCCTGAGCCGATCACGATCGCATCATAAGTGGTTTGAATTTCCGGGGCTTTGTTATTTGTTGAATCCATTGGTATAAAATAATTGGTTCTTGCCATACAAGCAGGCGCTTTTTCGGGCGTTTAAAGGTAGCGTTTTCTAAATAAAGCAACTATGATTTGTTGTTTGTACCAGCGGTAAACTTCTTCTTATATTTAGACACCCATAATCGAACCGATATGAACAAAGTTTTATTATGTCTCCTATTTGCCCTGGCGATGGGGCAGGTTGCCTGCAGCCAGCAAATCCACTATGGTGACAACGCAGCCGCTGGAAAATATTACGATGTACGTGGCGTAAAGTTATACACCGAAATCTATGGACAAGGTAAGCCTTTGTTGCTGATCCATGGCAATGGCGGCAGTATTAATGCCTTTTCGCAAACTATTCCTTATTTCTCAAAAAAATATAAAGTAATCGCAGTTGACAGCCGGGCGCATGGGAAATCTGTAGATAAAAAAGATTCGCTGAGTTTTGAAATGATGGCCGACGATTTTGCCACCCTGCTGGATAAAATGCACATCGACTCAGCTTATGTGATCGGCTGGAGCGACGGGGGCATCAATGCGATAGTTATGGCAATGCGGCATCCTGATAAGGTAATTAAGTTTGCCGCAACCGGAGCTAATCTAACTCCAGATTCGCTTGGACTTACTCCAGCAACCTGGAACGACATGGTAAAACAATACGCACGTGATAAGGACAAGCCCCGCACAACCGATAAAGAGAAAAACGACTGGAAAATATTTATGCTGGATTATGTGCAACCCAATATTCCGTTCTCAGCATTAAAAGTTATCAAATGCCCTGCACTGATCATTTGCGGAGATCATGATTTGATACCGATAGAGCACACTACTAAAATTTACCAGGCTATTCCCCGTGCGTATTTATGGGTTGTGCCCAACTCTGGCCACGGCACGTTACAGGAGCACCGGGATGAATTCAATAGGATTGTAGACGACTTTTTTGAGAAGCCGTATCATAAGTTTTAAGTCAGCCACTTTTTTATTTAAGTTCAAATAAAACCAGGTTGATCTCTCTTTTGCTGGTTTTGGTGAGGTAAAAAGAAGTGCCCGGCGCTATATAGGTTGCTTTGCCGGCTTTTATAATGATTGATCTATGGTCTTTTGTGTTGTGAAGAATGATATCATTACCCGCAACCAGTCCGGCAATCATTGGCCCGCGATTACTAATAATCTGTTTATTTATTGCTGAATCGGTGAGGCGATAAGCAAATGCCCTATCGCTGTCAAATAAAACAGTAAACGGTAATGGTTTACGACCAGCGTTAGGCTGATACGTGGAAAGAAGTTCGATATCCGTAACATGATAAGGCACTGTGTCCCAGTTGCTCACTTTGTGGATCACGGTATCTTTTGAAAAATCACGGTAAATGGCAGTACCTGCAATGCTTTGACCTTTCACCCAGTCCTGCCCTTTCAATTGCTGTGCCGTGACGGTATTAGTGAACAGTAAGATGACAGAAGGTGTAGAATGAATATGTTGCAAAGTAGTATCGTGTGGTGGGATGTTTACGTCCAGCATCCTGAAATATTTATTTTCGAGAACATTCTTATGCCTTGGCTCATTGCGAACCTGTACCTGCGCCTGAACGGCGAAAGGGATCAGGATTGAAAGAAAAAACAATCTATACTTCATTTTCTTGATTTCAATTGTCGTTGTCGCAGTAAAAACATTGCACGTTTGCATGCAGCCAAAGGAGTGATGCCGGCAATTGTGTACTTATTTTTTGCTCCATCAGCTTTTCCATAATGGCATTTTTATGTGTGCCGTTTACCAGGAGGATAATTTTTTTTGATTGCAGGATATCTGTCATGCCCAGTGTCATGCCATATTTGATCTGCTCACCCGTACCTTTTATCATGGTGTGTTGCAATGATGTAGAGCTTAGCGGTGCCATATGGGCATGCGGGTGTAATGCATCCGCAGGCTCGTTAAAGGCGATGTGCCCATTTTTACCTAAACCCAAAATGCATAGGTCGATAGGTCCATGATCGTTCAAGTAGTTGCTGACATGTTCAAGTTCTTTTTCCGGATCAGCGGCTTTGCCATCAAAAGCAATATATTTATTATGGGAAATACCAAGCGGGTTAATCAAGTGCTCGTGCAGGTACTTTTCGCATGAACCCTCATCATTGATACCCAGGCCATACCATTCATCCAGTTTGATAACGCGAAGACCAGTTGCGGTGAAGCTCGCTTTTTTTTCAACCAGTTTTTGATAAACGCCCGTTGGGGAATTGCCTGTAGCCGCGCAAATAAGTGATTGCGGGTTTTGCTGTAACTCCTGAATAATCGTTTCAGAAGCCTGTTCGTTCGATTCAGCAATGGTATTGCAGCTGGTAATCAGCATAAAAAAGGAAGTTTTATAATTGGTTGTGTACCCAAATATAAAACTTTCCGGAGGCAAACAATCGTGCCTTTATTGGTTTAAAAATGGCCTCAATTAATCATCCTCGACTATGCTATGTAGGCCGGTGTAAGTGAATGTTTTTTGTTGTTCAATCTTTCATAATAATAGATTATCAATAAAAGGGAAAGGGTGATAAGCTGAATGATCGCCTCATGTAAATCTGAAAATGGATCGTGATAATACAAATGCGTAGTAACCGCGCCAAGCATTACAGCGATCAATCCCAAGGTAGCCAGGGGACCCGTCCTCAACTTAGAATGAAACAGGATGCCAATGGCACCGAGTGGTTCGGCGCCCATAATAAAATACAGGAACCACACCGTGTAACAGGATTGCCTGAAAAACGCCAGCATGTTATGTTCAGTGAGCGTTTTGCCCAACGCGACCACCATAAATGTATTGGCTATAGCGATAGAAACAGCCCGCAATGTTTTACGGATGATCCTTTGCAATGCCGCATTTTCAGCCTGCTCTGTTAATTCCTGGAAATTTAAGGCGATGTAAGCCGCCAGGTACCCCAACGTGCCATACATGATGAGGCCGATAAGCTGCAAAAATAGGCTAAGCACCTTTTGCAGGTCGGCATCATTAACGCCCATGAAGTAATATATCCAGGTGTACACCACCGATACCCAGGCGATAAAAATATAGATGCCCGAAATACGTATCACCGTCTTGGTATCAACCTCTTTGATGAAGTTGATGAGGCCGCCCAACAGCAGCACTCCCGTAAAGATCATAATATCCATACTTATTTTTTTTCTATGAGGCAGGTATATTAACCGGGATCATCAAAATACCCGGGGCTTTGTCCTGCGAGTAATAAAGCGTTTTTCCGTCCGGAGAGACATACGGATCAAAGTTGCCTTTGCCATTGTTCACCTCCGGGCCTAATTTTTCTCCCTGTGTCCAACCTTCGCCTTTGCGGTAACTGATGTAGAGTTCGTTGTTGCTAACAAATATGATATAGCGCTCATCCGGGGCGATGAACGGGTCGTATATTTCATTATCGCCATTTAATGCAAGCATCTCCGGTTTTTCGTAATGCCCGTTAACTAATCGCGCCGCATAGCCACCCATACCTTTATGGCCGTCGCGGTTTCGTGAGCAGAAGCAAACAGTGCCTTTACTGCTGATAGACGGGCCGTAGTCGTTAAATCCTAACAAATTAACAGGCGCGTCAAAATGCTTTGGTTCGGTCCATCTATCTTCCGAAATGCGGTCAACATACCAGAGGTGATGATTTTTTTGTGGTTTGTTTTGATCTGCCGCCGTATCAACGGGGCGGTTCGAAACAAATATCAGTCGCTTGCCATCGGGCCTCAGAGTAGGATCCCAATCCTTCCAGCGTCCTGAGAATGGTGCCAGTACAGGCTTGGCCCATTTGCCATTGACTTTTTTTGTGAAATAAATGGTTGTGCCATCGGCCAGGTAGGCAGTCTTGCCATCGGGCAGAAAAGCAGCTACGGATTGATTGCTGGTTGAATCGACTCCTTGCTGGGTAAATACCTCTGGTTTCGCGCCGTCAGGAATGATGTTTTGGCCGGATGCAGTCAAACCGGAACAAGCAATAACAATCGAACAAATACTGATTCTCTTTAATAAAGTATACATAGGCCAAATCGATAGGTAAATAATTGGCCGGTCGCCGGGGAAAGCGCCGGCCAAAGCTGGTATTTAGTTGATGTCTTTTCCTTGCTGAAGGGTTTTAATAAAATTATCTGTTATATCCCGATTTGGTTTATCTGGTGCCAGCTCGTGAGCCTTTTGCGCAAATGTTAACGCTTTTTTGTAATCACCTATGGCTGAATAGCCCCTTGCCATGCCCGCAATGGGAAGAAATTCATTCGGGTGTTTGTCATAATTCATTTTAAATACCTCGAATGCTTCCTTCCCTTTTTTCTGGCGTGTAAGCGCTCTTGCATAAAAGTATAATTCATTAGAATTGGCAAATGGGTATGCCTTTTTCATTACCTCGGCTGCTTCGCTGGAACGGTTAAGTTCGTCCAGTACCCGGGCTTTAGTGCTCCATGCGGTGAAGCTCTTATCGCCGCCAAAATTGACACTGGTAGCGGTGTCGGTCCATAGTAATGCCTCGTCCAGGTTTGTTTTATTTTGGACACAATATTGCGCGGCCTGGTCCCATGCTTCCCAATTGAATCCTTTTTCGCTTCTCAATTCTTTACGGAATGATGCCAGTTGTGTACCTGCTACGTCAACATCTATTTTGAAAGGGATCACCAATTTTTCCCACTGCAGGGTAACTACCGCGCTGGAAGGGGTTTGATCAGTAAACTCGTATTTCAGCCATTCCACACTTTTATCGGCAGGTACGGGTTTTACTTTAACGCGTAATACATCCTCGTCGGGCTTGTAAAAGAAACTACCCCATGACGCTGAATTTTTGGAGAAGATAAGGGTGCATTCATTTGGGTCATAAGCTATGAAGAACCCGTATTTGCCTGCTCCCAATGGCTGACCTTCGATCTTTACGTCCGTAGTAAATTCAATAGTAGTGTTTTCATTAGCCCCCGCACGCCAGGGAGCTGATTTTGATGGTCCGAAACCCTGATCTACATAACCTGCCGGTACCAACTCGCCCCAGATATGCCCGTCACGTTTTTTTACCGCTGGGCGGCTATAATTGATGGTAACATTAGTAATACCTATTCCTTCGCTAACACAGGCTCTTTTGTTACCACCATTAGGTAATGAGGTAAGCTGCGCCTGTACAAACTGGATAAAAATGATCTGGATAATAGCCAGTAATATACCGGCAGTAAATAGTTTTTTCATGTGTAAGCGTTTTTAATTAATGATTGGTTTAATGCCATTCCCTTATTTCCAGACAGAAACTATACCCGGTAAATCAATGGTCTGCGCTTGTTTTACCACATTCTTTGAATGCGATAGCAGCAACAAAATGCCAACTAATATCGGCGCCAGTTTCTCTGCTATAGGATGTAGTTTCATGCCTGGTAAAGGAGGTTTATAATTGGTTTTGCAACATAAAACTCAATTTTATTTTCCGGTCAAAAAATAATATTCAACCTCAATGGCTTTATATTTAACTATTTAGCTGAAAAGCTCAATCGCTTTTGATAAAGGATCGATTTTGCCGATAAGCCGGGATCGTTGAACTTAGATAGCCAACTATTGAATAAAACTGTGTAATTATTGAAAACGGCAATGCATAACCGAAAAGCTTTGTATTTTTAAAAATGAATCTTTTGAAAGGGAAGGCAACAATTGTCCAGCTTCAGTTGCTGGTGTGGGTGGCGGTTTACTTTATTATTTTTTTTTCGTTCCTGCCCGAGGACGGCCCATACCAGGCGGGTATATTCAGCGGCATCAATGTTATTTTTTATGTGCTGGTGATCTATGGGAACATTAGGTTTCTGTACCCAAGATTTTATCAGAAAGGGCAGATAGCGCTGTATGTGATGCTGGTATTGATCCTGCTGCCGGCCGCCGGGCTGGGCCGCGGGTTCCTGGTCATGTTTATTTATAATAAATACTTCGCGGTTCATGCCGAAAAGATGTCGGCGGCAAGTATTGCGCAGTTTTTGGCTGCGGGGTTGCTTACCTATATGCTAAGCTTTATCTTCCGCATTGCAATTGCTTATTTCAAACTGAAACAACAGGCCGAAGAGATATTATTGCAAAAAAGTCAAGCCGAGTTGAACCTGCTTAAATCACAGGTGCAGCCCCATTTTTTGTTCAATACGCTGAATAATATTTACTACGAGGCCTACCGCGAGGCACCGCGCACAGCAGGATTGATAGAACGCCTGTCGGATATTATGCGGTATTTTGTAGACGAAAGCCCGAAGGATGAAGTTTCCTTACAAACAGAAGTGCAGTTTATCGAAAACTATATTGCATTAGAAAAGATCCGTATTCGTCACGATACGGAGATAAATTTCGTCAAGGAGTATAATCCGGATGCACGTATACCGCCCATGTTACTAATGACCTTCGTGGAGAATATTTTTAAGCACGGGGTAGATAAATCGAGCAGGAAAAATAAGATCGATCTGTCGCTGGTACATCAAAACGGCTATCTTCTTTTTCAGACGAATAACAGGAAAGTGCCAAAGACGCAGGAAACTTCTCACGGTTTTGGGATAGAGAATTTGAGAAAACGTCTCGGTCTATTATACGGAACGGCCTTTGAGTTAAATGTAGATTGTTCAGGCGATCAGTTTACCGCCTTTTTAAAAGTACCGCTATCATGAGTTTAAGTTGTATTATTATCGATGATGAGCCCAATGCGGTGAACCTGCTGGAAATACTGATCCACCAGACCACGCAATGGGAGTTGAAGGCCAAATGTTATGACGCATTGGAGGCAATGGCATTTTTAAAGAAGAACAGCGCCGATTTTATTTTTTTGGATATCAATATGCCGCAGCTAACCGGTATGGAACTGGCTGCGATACTGCCCAAAGAAACCAAGATCGTATTCACTACGGCTTATTCTGAATATGCAGCCGAAAGCTACACTTTTCAAACCATAGACTACCTGCTGAAGCCGATCACGTTAAAACGATTCATTTCATCTACCCAAAAAATAGAAGCTTATTTTGGCAATAAGGAAGTAGTTGAAAGACCGATTCATATGCCTGAAAAAGAATATTTCTTTGTAAAATCAGGCAAGACTTTAAGCAAGATCAGGCTGGAAGATATACTCTATTTTGAGGGGGAAAAAGAATATGTGCGGTTAGTTACCAACACCGGCCAACTGCTTATATACCGCCGGTTGAAAGATATTGAAGAACAATTACCATTGCCATTTGTCAGGGTGCATAACTCCTATATTGTCAATACCAAACAATTGGAAAAATTCCAGGATAATCATATCTATATCGCAGGCAAACAGATTCCCGTAAGTGAAAAATTCAAAGGCGATTTTATGGCGGTGATACAGCAGAGAATATTTTAGCCTTTGGAGAGGATTATTCACGCGTTTATTATTTTTAATGGGTGTTCATGAGGGCTTCGCCATTTAGGTGAGGCTACTTCGCAAACAACTGCCCCATATCCTTAAATGCTTTAAACTCCAGCGCATTCCCCGATGGGTCAAGGAAGAACATCGTTGCCTGTTCTCCCGGTAGTCCCTTAAAGCGGATATAAGGTTCGATAACGAATTTTACACCATGCGTTCTTAATCGCTCCGCCAGCTTTTCAAATTCGCCCCATTCCAATACCACGCCATAATGGGGCACAGGTACATCATGCCCGTCAACTGGGTTAGTATGATGTTCCTCAACATTTTTAGGTTTCGGTTTGTAATGGATCACAAATTGATGGCCGTACAGGTTAAAGTCGGTCCAGAGCTCATCGGTTCTGCCCTCACTGCAACCTAACACTTCGCGGTAAAATTTGCGCGCCTCTTCCAGGTCATATACCGGCACCGCTATGTGGAATGGTGTTATTTTATCCATAAATCTGTATCTTCATTAGATTACAATTATAATCATCAGTTGTAAATTGGCGTTGAAAAATTATTCAGCTTAATATTGTCATATTTGTCAGTTATGAATCGCATCTGTTTAATTGAAGACGAACAAAAAGTAGCCTCTTTTATCACCAAAGGATTAGAAGAACAGGGTTATAATGTAAAGACAGCCGGTGACGGAGCAAGTGCCCACAAGCTGTTGCAGCAGGAACAATTTGATCTTTTGATAATGGATGTGATGCTGCCTGATACCAATGGTATCGACTTGTGCCGTACGGTACGCCAGAAAGATGCTCTTACACCCATACTTATGCTTACTGCATTGAACCAGGTGCACGATAAGGTAGCGGGATTAAAAGCAGGAGCCGATGATTACCTGGTAAAACCTTTTCATTTTAGCGAATTGCTGGCACGTATGGAAGCTTTGATGCGCAGGAACAAAAATGCCGAAGAGAATCATCAGCTTACGTTTGATGATCTGACCCTGGATACCTGGAGCAAAACTGCTGAACGCGCAGGCAAAAAGATCACACTTACCGCTAAAGAATACACCTTGCTGGAACTATTTATGCGGAATCCCAATAAGATATTATCGCGCGAATACATTGCCGAAAAAGTGTGGGAGATAGGCTTTGATACCGGAACGAATTTCATCGATGTATATGTCAACTATCTGCGCAAAAAGATAGAAAAGGATTTCAAAAGTAAACTGATCCACACGGTAATAGGGATGGGATATATTTTAAAGCAATCGGGTAAGTAATGAAGATCAGGAACCGCCTTGCATTGTACTTTACGATCATCAGTGCGGTGATCCTGCTTATTGCCTTGTCGGTTATCTTTATCACCTTTAATTCATTTGCCAAAGCCGATTTTTATGGCCGCCTGGTTGACCGTGCCAAGGTGGCTGCGCAATTATATCTGGAAGCCGACGAAATATCCCCGGATTCGCTGAACCGTGTGCGCGAGCGGTATCTGAAACAATTGCCCGGTGAGGTTACGCGCATTTATAATGACAAGAATGCGGCTTCTTTTATCAGGGACAAGCAACAATATTGGAAGAGCAGCGTGATCGATTTGGTGAGAAGGCGAAAGGATGTACAGTTTGTTGAAGGAACACGGCAAACCGTAGGCATTTACTACAATGATAATCAGGGCAACTTTGTGATCTTAACGTCGGCAGAAGACACGCAAGGGCACCGGCGTATTGATGATCTGATCGAGATCATGCTCGCAATGTTTGTTTTGGTGATTACCGGCTTATTCTTTGTAGGCCGCTGGTTTGCCAAAAAGTCCCTTGAACCCCTGGATGATGTTGTTGGACAAATGCAACTGGTAAATGCAAGGAACCTGAGTTTCAGGGTGGACGAGGGCAATGGTAAGGATGAAATAAGCGTGCTCGCTCAGAATTTCAACCGCCTGTTAAAGCATTTGGCGAATGCCTTTGAAATGCAACAAACCTATGTTACCAATGCATCGCATGAGTTAAAAACACCGGTAACCAGCATTATAGGCGAGATAGAGGTGGCTTT
>JACXTT010001709.1_pt1 | contig 36085 bp, 34 predicted proteins | sample 9270951 | NCBI WGS metagenome assembly JACXTT01 (sample SAMN15532306, study PRJNA645909) | rock metagenome | isolation source: weathered quartz diorite | place: Puerto Rico | collected 2017-06-21 | reverse complement strand
GCGAACTTGTCGAACGCCGGCATCTGTGAATTCAGCCGGCCGCATTTGATCGTCATCACCAGACCGGCGCGGGGGAGCTTGGTCTCGCGGAGGTTCGCGCCATCGGGCATCTGATTGTCGGTCTTGTGGCCGTCACCGCTCCAGCCGTGACAGGCCTGACAGTTGGCTTTCTGTTCGTAGAGCCGTCGGCCTTCCGCGAGGTCCGATGGATCAGGCGCCGCGTTCTGCGCCGCGATGCGTGCAGCCGACGCGCCGGTGAGCGCGAACAGCAGCGTCGCTGCCGCGCCCATCGATCGCCACCTGACGCCGCTCGTCATCGGGTTGTCTGCGTCTGCTGATTGGCGCGCCCGCCTTCAGCCAGGGTCTGCCACAGCCGTGCCATGCGCTGCACGTACGCGTCGACGTCTTCACGCAGCATGTAGCGCTTCGCCACGAGGTCGTCGATGGCCTTCCTCGCCGCGGCGCTGTACGTCTCTGCGGACGCGTAGCGTTCTTCGATAGACAGCCGCGGATCACCGGACGCAAGACGTTCCGCCTTCGTCTTCGAAAACGCGATGAGCTGTCCGGTTCCCTCACATCCGTCGTTTGCATGCGGGCCGGACCGCAGGGCCCAGCCGGTATACGTCGCCAGCGGCACGGTCACGTCCGGCAACCGGACGCCGGCCATGTCGTTGCCGTCGGCATCCGTCTTTGGAACGTAGGTCGGGTAGATGGCGCCGTTCTTCGCGTTGTCGAACATCGGCGGTGTGATAACCGGCGGATCGATGGTCATGATGCCGGTCTCGTAGTAGTGCGGTCCGTAGTTCAGGAGATACCGTGTGGACTTCAGGCCCGTATACGTCACGCCGGGGATCTTCGGGAACCCTTGAGCCTGCTGCGGCAGTGGCGGCACGAGTGTGCCGTCGGCAAGGTGAGGCACCATGCTGGGCGGCGGCGCGACGCCTTTGGTCGACCACTGATCGAGCGCCTCCCACAACGCCCGCTGCACAGGGCCGGAATCCAGCGGATTGCCGAACTGCTGGCATGCACCCTTCGCGTTCCCGTTGCCCGTGCCGTGCTGCATGCTCGAGACGAAATAGAGTCTCGCCATCGGGTGATCGGGCAGGTCCATCTTGCCCATCGGATCCGTGTGGAAGAGCGATGCGCCTTTCACCCAGTACTCGTTGGCCGAGTAGATTTCCATCGCCAGCGGACACGTGTTGGTCTTCGTGCACGCGTCGTAGCGCCCGGCCGTCTTGCCTGTGATGGGATCCTTCAGCCGCTGATTGGCGAACGGGAACACGCCTTCCGCATAGAGCTGATCCTGGCGATTGCGCTCCGTGCGGCCCGGCTGCGAGAAGCGGCTGTTCATGTTGATGCCGTCTCCGGCGGCAATCCACTGCAGCATGCCGTCGAACACAATCTTCCCGTTCTCGGCCTGATTGAAGCCGAACGTGCGGAAGTCGTTCAGCATCCGGCCTGGCTGAGAGCTGATCTCGGTGTAAATCCTCGTAATGTCGCCGGCAAGCGGATTCCGGACGCCATCGTCGTCCGCCTTCTCATAGCGGAGGAACGCGTTGAAATCGCGCACCGCGGCAAAGCCGACGCCGTTCACCGTCGGATCCTTCGCGACGTAGGAGAACTCGTAGATATCTCCCTGCGTGAACTTCGTGCCCTGCGGCATGAGATGGATCGAGGTACCGTTCGCGTCGAATGCCCAGCCGCTCGCCGGCACGACCTGCGGCACATCGTCGAGATGTAAGCGATGCGTCAGCGTCGCCTTCGATTGCTCGAGCGTTGCCGCCGGATAACTCAGGTCGTAGGCGGTATCGCCGGTAACGATGTATTCGTACGACGGACCGGTAATCGGCGTGCCGTCTGGATTCTTCGCGATGGGCAGCGTGATCGTGGTGACGTAGTTCGCGTTGTCCGTCCCCGCGCTCGCATCCCAACCGCTCCACACCATCGTGTAGCCACGCGGCGGCAGGAACGTGTTCGCCAGCTCCTGCGCATTGGTGACCGAGCCGGGATCGTTGGTCCCGAGGCCCCGGTTCAGCGAGCCGTGCGTCTTGCGTCCGCGGTTCGGCGGCTCGTACATCACCTTGTGGCTGCCTTTCGTCAGATCGATCGGCTTGAGGATGTAGAAGTCGAACGAGTATTCGACTTTGCCGCGCGCGTTGCGCGGGGCCAGCTTGATGTCGACGATCACGGCGTTTTTCGGATCGTTCGGATCGAGCTCGCCGTACGCCTTGCCGACGAGCTTTTCGTACGGTCCAACGCCCGGGAAGGCATAACCGCCGAAGGTCGGCGACTCCTTGGTGACGATCTTCAGCTTCGTAATACGCGCGTCGGCTGCTGACGCAGCGACGACGAGCAGAAGGGCTGCGGCGAAGGCAACTTTAATTCGCATAGCGGCCGAAGTTTACCGCGATTCTGATTAAATACGGCCCATGCGTCAGAGGCAGGCGATTGTGGCGGAGCGGCCGGTAAACACGGCGGGCCACGTGCTTTTCGCCAGCCTGATCGGCACGACGATCGAGTTCTTTGACTTTTATATCTACGCAACCGCCGCCGTGCTGGTGTTCCCGCGGCTGTTTTTCCCGTCCACGGATCCCGCGTCAGGCATTCTGGCGTCGCTGGCCACGTTTGCGATCGCGTTCGTGGCGCGCCCTATTGGCTCGGCGCTATTCGGGCATTTCGGCGATCGCATCGGCCGAAAAGCGACGCTCGTCGCCGCGCTTCTGACGATGGGCATCTCGACGGTCGCCATCGGCGCGCTGCCGACCTACGCGACGATCGGTGTCGCCGCACCCGCGCTGCTGTCACTCTGTCGTTTCGGCCAGGGACTCGGGCTTGGAGGCGAATGGGGAGGGGCGGTGCTGCTGGCCGTCGAGAACGCGCCGCCGAACCGGCGCGCGTGGTACGGCATGTTTCCGCAACTCGGCGCGCCGATCGGCTTCTTCTTCTCAGGCAGCGTCTTCCTGCTGCTGTCGGAGCGGCTGACCAACGACCAGTTCTTCTCCTATGGGTGGCGCATCCCGTTTCTCGCAAGCGCGGCGCTGGTGCTCGTCGGCCTGTATGTGCGGCTGACGATTTCCGAAACGCCAGTCTTTCGTGAGGCGCTGGTGCGCGAGGAGCGAGTGAAGCTGCCGATGAAGGTCGTCTTCCGCGATCACCTCGGCACCGTGTTCAAGGGCATCCTGGTCTCACTCGCCACATTCGTCCTCTTCTATCTGATGACCGTGTTCGCGCTGTCGTGGGGAACGACGGCCCTGCACTACAACCGCGCGACGTTTCTGATCATTCAACTGATTGGTATCGTGTTCTTTGCGCTCACGATTCCGATCAGCGCGGTGATTGCAGAGCGCGGTCGCCGCCGGGCGTTGATGTGGGTGAGCATCGCGATCGCCGCGTTCGGTCTCGTCCTTGCCCCGATGCTGTCGGCCGGGATCGTCGGTGCGACCCTGGCGATGGTCGTTGGCCAGGCGTTGATGGGGTTCACGTACGGTCCGCTCGGAACGACGCTGTCGGAGCTGTTTCCGACCGCGGTGCGTTACACCGGCAGTTCGCTGACGTTCAACCTCGCGGGCATCTTTGGCGCTTCGCTCGCGCCATATATCGCGACCTACCTCGCCACGAACTATGGCCTCCAGTACGTCGGCTATTACCTGACCGGCGCCGCGATGCTCACCGTCATTGGTCTGCTGGCAACGCGCGAAACACGGGATCGTTCCCTGTGACACGGGTGCGAAGGGTGCGAGACGTGCAATGGGGTGCGAATGGTGCGGGGAGTGCAATAGGTGCGAGGAGGTGCAATAAGTGCGATAGGTGCAGCGTGGCCCTGGAATACGATGGCCGGAAATCCGCTGATGCAGTAGATTTCGAGTTCTTGTCCCAGTGGCTGGCAAACGATCACCCGTTGCACACCTCGCACCGCCTCGCACCTTTCTGAGGAGCACACAATGGCATTGACTGGCATGCAGACGTCCGACTGGCGCTCAGATGGTTCGCTCGCCTACGCCCTGTTCCGTTTTACCTTCGGCCTCAACATCATGATGCGCGGCATCGTCCGCATCGCGCTGGGGCTGCCCGCGTTTCAGAACTACATGTTGACGCAGTTCAAGGACGTGCCCGTGATGCCGCCACGGTTCCTCGTTCCGTTCGCGTCGGTGCTGCCGTTTGTCGAAACGCTGATCGGCCTCTGCATTCTGATTGGATTCCAGACGCGCACGGCGCTCATCGCCGGCTCGCTGATGATCACCGCACTGACCTTCGGAACGATGATGCGGCAGGACTTCACCATTGCATGGCTGCAGCTGGATTACGCGATTGCGTTTTTCATCCTGATCGCGCTTCGGCAGTGGAACCTGATTTCAGTGGACGCCAAGATGGGGCGTCACGTGGCCGCGCCGTCCGCTGCGAGGGTCTGAGCGGACACGGGCCTCATGCAACAACTGTGGATTGGCGGGAAGGCGACTCCATCGCGCGACGGTAGTCCGCGTGTGATTGAGGATCCTGCGACGCTCGAGGTGGTCGACGAAGTCTACGAGGGCACCACGGCGGACGTGGACGCCGCGGTGCAGAGCGCGTCAGAGGCGCAGACGCATTGGCGCCGGGTGCCCGGGGTGGAGCGCGCGCGCATGCTGCATGACGTTGCCTCCGCGCTGCGAGCCGACCGCGCGCGGCTGTCGGAGCTGTTGACGCGCGAAGGGGGCAAGCCTCGTATCGAAAACCTCGACGAGGTGGAATGGTGCGCGGCCTGTTTCGATTACTACGCGGAGATTGCACGCAACTCGCATGGCTCGTCCGTCCCACCCGTTGCCGAGCATCAGATCAACTTCACGATCAAGGAGCCGCTCGGCGTGGTCGGCTGCATCGTCCCCTTCAACTATCCGCTCTTGCTGCTGACGTGGAAGATGGCTCCAGCGATCGCCGCTGGCAATACCGTGGTGATCAAGCCGTCGGAGCTGACCCCCCTTGCGACCTTGCGTATGCTCGATCGATGCACGTCGCCTCTCCCGCACGGTGTCGCAAACGCCGTTACCGGTGGCGCCGCGGTCGGTGAAGCGATCGTCGATCATCCACAGGTGGCGTGCATCGCGTTCACCGGCTCGACTGCTGTCGGGACGCGGATTGCGGCCAAGGCTGCAGCCCGCCTGGCTCGGGTGAACCTGGAACTTGGCGGCATCGATCCCTGCGTCGTCTTCGAAGACGCCGATCTTGACGTCGCGGTGCCTGGCGTGGCCTGGGCGCGTTTTCTCAATGCAGGTCAGGTGTGCACGTCCGCGAAGCGCATCTATCTCGTCGAGAAGATCGCGAAGCTGTTTATCGAGCGCCTGGTCGAGCACGTGAAGACCATTCGTCTTGGACATGGCATGAACCCTGACATCGACATGGGCCCGCTCGTCTCCGCCCGGGCGCTGCAGCGCGTGGAGGATCAGGTGGGTCGAGCCGCGGCGCAGGGTGCGCAGGTCCTGGCGGGTGGCCATCGGCAGCCGTCAGCCGGTCCAGGACATTTCTATGCGCCGACGGTTCTCACTGGAGTGTCGCCGCGACATGCCGTCGTGTGCGAGGAAGTGTTCGGCCCAATCGCATCGATCCAGGTGGCGAGAGATGCTGAGGAGGCGATCGCGATGGCTGCTCGCAGCGAGTACGGACTCGGCGCGAACATCTACACATCGAACTTGACGTGGGCGATGAAGGCGATGACCGAGATCAAGGCGGGTACGTTCTGGATCAACGATCCGCTGACCGACAACGATGCCGCGCCGTTCGGAGGCATGCGCAAGAGCGGCATGGGGCGCGAGCTGGGCGAGGAGGGCCTCGACGCATTCCGCGAGACCAAGCACGTCCACCTGGATTTCGTTCCTGAGAAGAAACCGTATTGGTTTCCCTATCGCCGTCGCGCCGACGAGATTCCGAGCTGACGTTCGTCGTGCTCGGTGCAGGTGCCATGGGGCGAATCGCCGCCCGTGACTTGGCTCACACGGCGCCGAACGGTTCCACGGTGGTCATCGCCGACGCCGATGCGAATGCCGCCGCGCGCGTGACTCGATCGCTGCCGCGACGTCGCCGCGTCACCCTTCGATCCGGAAGTGTCGATGCCGCCGCGCCGCCGCGACTGGCCGCGATGCTCCGGAGCGTTGGTGCGTTTGCAATCATCAATGCCACCCATCACCGGTTCAACCTCGAGGTTATGGATGCAGCGCTCGCCGCAGGCGCGCACTACTGCGACCTGGGTGGGTTGTTCCATCACACGCGCAGACAACTCCGGCGGCATGCGGCCTGGAAGCGCGCCGATCGGCTGGCGCTCGTCGGCATCGGCGCCGCCCCCGGAATCGTCAACGTGCTCGCGAGATCCGCGGCCGACACCATGGACCTGGTGCGTGAGATTCACGTGGCGATTGCGGGCGTCGATCGCACACGCGGTCGTCAGGCACCGCCATTCGGCGTTTCGTATTCCGTGCGAACGCTGTTCGAGGAGGCATCGCAGCCAGCGGCCGTCTTTGCCGGCGGACGCCTGCGGTTCAAGCCGCCGATGAGCGACGCGCGAGAGATACGATTCCCATTGCCGGTCGGCTGGCAGGCACCCGTCTTGACGCTACACAGCGAAGTGGCCACGCTGCCTCGGAGCTATGGCGGCAAAGGAATCCGCGAATGTACATTTCGCATCGCGTTCCCGCCGGAAGCGGTCGAGCGACTGGCGTTCCTGCGCGACATCGGTCTGCTGTCCACGACTGCGGTTCACATCGGCGGCGCAATTGCCATTCCGCGGGAGTGGCTTGCCGCGGTTGTTGAACGTTCGGCGCCACCGCGCTGGCGTGGCATTCCGAATGAGTACGAGATACTGCGCGTCGTCGTTCGGGGCCGCCGGAACCGCGCGACAGTCGAAGACACCATCGACTGCCACGTGCAAGGAAACCGGGAGTGGCGGGTTGGGATCGACGTCGACACGGGGTGTCCGCCATCGATTGCCATGCAGATGCTTGCGCGCGGCGAGATCACCGAGCGAGGTGTTGTGGCTCCCGAGCAGGCCATTCCGGTGGAACCGTTCTTTCGTGAGCTTGAGCGTCGCGGCATGCACATTCGAACTCGGAGGAGACCATGGTCGTCACCGTCATGAAACAGATGAAGCAGATGTGGATCGGCGGCGAATGGGTCAATGCCCTCGGCCGACGCACACGAGAGGTGATTAACCCCGCGACGGGCAGCGTCGTGGCCATCGTGCCCGAGGCTGATGCCGACGACGTCAGGGCCGCAGTCGGCGCCGCGCGGCACGCGTTCGACGAAGGCGAGTGGCGGCGGCTCACGCACCGTGATCGCGGGCAGATGCTCTTCCGGATCGCCGAGGGTGTGCGCCGACGGGCTGCCGAGCTCGCCGAGACCGACTCCCTCAACATGGGGAAGCCGATCGTCGAAGCGGAGTTCGACGTGGCCGATGCCGCGCACTGTTTCGAGTACTACGGCGGACTCGCGACGAAGATCCAGGGCGACACGCTCAGTGTGCCCGACAACGCACTGTCGATTGTCGTGCGCGAGCCGGTGGGGGTCGTAGGCCAAATCATTCCCTGGAACTATCCGCTGCTGATGGCGGCATGGAAGCTTGCGCCCGCGCTCGCGGCTGGGTGCACGTGTGTGTTGAAGCCGGCGGAGCAGACGCCGCTGTCGGCGCTGCTCCTTGCCGAAATCCTCAACGAGGCGGACGTCCCAGCAGGGGTTGTCAATATCGTGACCGGTGACGGTCCCGTCGCGGGCGCCTCGCTCGTGGAGGATCATCGCGTCGACAAAGTCGCGTTCACCGGTGGCGTCGATACCGGTCGCCTCGTCATGGCTTGCGCAGCTCGCACGATCAAGCGGACGACGCTGGAGCTTGGCGGAAAGAATCCGAACATCGTGTTTGCCGACGCCGATTTCGAAGCCGCCGTCGACGGCGCGCTGTTCGGCGCGTTTGCGAACCAGGGCGAGGTGTGCTCCGCCGGTTCGCGTCTGCTGGTGGAACGCAGCATCTATTCGCGGATGCTGGAGGCGCTGGCGGCGAAGGTCACGCGCATCAGGCTTGGCGACCCGCTCGATCGCGAGACGAAGATGGGGCCGCTCGTGACCGAAGAACACATGCAGAAGGTGCTCGACTATGTCGAGATCGGCAGGCGCGAAGGGCACCGGCTGATTGCGGGCGGTGGTCGCGCGAGGGCGGATGCGCTCCGTAACGGCTACTTCGTGGAACCGACGATCTTTGGCGATGTGGCGCCTGGATCGCGGATCGGACAGGAAGAGATCTTCGGTCCGGTGCTCGCGGTGATGCCGTTCGACACCGAGGACGAAGCCGTCAGAGTCGCCAACGACACGCCCTATGGGCTGGCGGGTGCGGTATGGACGCGAGATGTTTTCCGTGGAGTCCGCGTGCTGCAGCAGATTCGCGCAGGGATCCTGTGGCTAAACACGTACCATCCCACGTATAACGAAGCACCATGGGGCGGCTACAAGCAATCCGGGTTCGGGCGCGAACTCGGTCCCTACGGCCTCGACGCGTACCTGGAAACGAAACAGATCAACATCAATCTGACGGAGGCACCGCTCGCTTGGTACTGATACGGCCGGCTACGGACCTTCCTGTTTCTGAACAACACACTCCGCGGCAGCGAGGTCCTCGACGGCGAGACCCAGCGATCGAAAGAGCGTGATCTGATCCGCTGACGTTCGTCCGTTGCGCTTTCCCGTCACGAGCTCGCCCAACTCGCCAACCGCATCGACGCTCGGAATGAATCCATTCGCGGCTGCCTGCAGAAAGTCGCCCGCTTCGACCTGCAGCGATTCGCGCCGGTCGCAGAACGCAACGGCGTTCTGATAGATCCCCGGATCGATCTCCCATGTCGTTGGCCGGCTGGCGCCGACCGCATTCACGTGTGCACCCGGTCTCAACCACTCGCGTTTGATGACGGGCGTCGGTGAATCGGTTGCGGTGACGATGATATCCGCCGCGCGCACAGCGGCTTCGGCGGTGTCCGCGGCACTGAGCTCCAGGGATGTGGTCCGACTCATCCCCTCAACAAAGCGCCGCGCATGCTCGCTGGTGCGACCAGCGACGAGCACGCGTTGAATCCGGCGCGCGAGGGGAATTGATTCAACATGCTTCCGCGCCTGGACGCCGGTGCCGATGATCGCGAGAACGCATGCGTTCTCGCGCGCCAGCAGGCGCGTGGCCAGCGCGGAAACCGCCGCCGTACGGATCGCCGTGACGGCGGAGGCGTCCAGCAGCGCGCGCAATTCGCCCGTCTCGCCGTCCGCAAGGATGACCGGCCCCTGATGGCTGTCGAGTCCACGCGATGGATTGTCGTTGAGGACGAACAGGAGCTTGGTGCCGAACATCGGCTTCGGCGAGGAGCGATACGCTGCCATCCACATCGTGCCGCCGTTGACGCCAGGTGGCACCCAGAACGCGCGGAGTGGATGATGAAGAAAGCCTCGCTGCAGGTCTGCGAACGCCTGCTCCATGACGGCGATGCAGTCGCGCATCGGGAGCAGGCGTTCGACGTCGTCGTGGTCGAGAACGATCAGTTCGTGCTGGCCGTTCCGCGCAGCGTGATCTTCGACACGCGCCAGTTGCCGATCTCCGCCGCCCAGACTTCGTTTTCCGTCCGGCACTCGAGCTGGTTGACCGCGTTGAACTCCTTGGCCAGCCGTCCAGCGTGACCGAACTTGCCGAGCAGTTTCCCGGTCATATCCACCTTGAAGATCTCGCCGTCGTAGTCGATGTTCTCCGGCGGATTCGAGTTGGAGACGTACATCACCTGCCGCGGTCCCTGCGTGATGCAGATGGCGCGCGGCGTGCCGACGTTGAGGAACTTCGTCTTGAAGTTGCCGTCGGCGTCGAACACCTGGATGCGCCGGTTGCCCGCGTCGGCGACGTAGACGAGACCCTGCGCGTCGATCGCGATGCTGCGCGGCTGACGGAACTGGCCGTTCGCGGTCCCGGTCTGCCCCCACGAGCGGACGAACTTCCCGTTCTTGTCGAACTTCGCCACGCGGTTGTTGTTGCCGAGTCCGTCGGCGACGTAGATATTGCCCGCGGCATCCCACGCGACGTCGGTCGGACGATTGAACACGTCCTGCTGACCGCCCGCTCCGGGAGGCCCTCCGCGGCCACGTCCGCCACCGCCTTCAGGATCGCCACCGCCGCCACCACCTGCGCCTCCAGCGCCGCCGGCGCGAGCACCGGCCTGCGCTCCACCGCCGCCTGCCCCACCGCCACCCGGTGCTGCAGGAGGCGCCGCGCCGCGGGCAGGCACGTTTTCGGACTCGGCCTTGCGGCCCAACAACATCACGAGGCGACCTTCGGAATCGAACTCCATGACGGTGTTCGCCATCTGATCAACTACCCAGATGTTGTCCTGCGGATCGACCTTGACCTTCTCCGCAAACAGCATTGCGTAAGAGGCCTGACCAATCTCGCCGACATATTTTCCGGTCTTGTCGAACCTGAACATCCGCGACCCGCCGTGTGCGAACGGCCGCGCGGTGCCGAGCGAGAGTGTCGGATGCCCGGTCCGGGTATAGACGAAGACGTCGCCCTTCGAATTGGTCGCAATACCGGCTACTTCGCCGAAATTCAGATCCGGTGGCAGCTTCAACGGTTCAACCGCCGCGTCGTAGGTGATCTCCGGCACGACGAGTTGCGCGGCGAGCGGCGTGATGGCGAGCGCGACGATGCCGGCTGCAAGCTGAATGATGCGCTTCATGTCGGCCTCCTTATCTCGCTGCCGTCGTCGTCGGCCTGGCGGGCGCAGCGGTCGGCTTCAACATCAGCTTCTGCACGCGCCACGATTCGATTTCGGCGACGATGACCTGGTCGGGATTACGGCAGTCCATCATGTGCACCACCTGGAAGCCGCCAAGCTGTTTGCCCGCGTGCCCGAACTTCCCGAGGATCGTTCCATCGAGCTCCATCTTGTAGATTTCGCCGGTGATGTCCCATGACCCTGGCGTATTACCGTTCGGGTTGGAGTTCGAGGTGAAGAGGTACTGGTGCGGGCCAGGCGAGATACAGACGGTCCACGACACGCCGATGTTGTCGTAGATGCTCTTCAGCACCAGATTGTTGTCGAACACCTGCATCCGGTTATTGCCGCGGTCAGCGACGTACACGTTGCCGTTGGCATCAACGGCGATGCCGTGCGGCGTGTTGAACTGACTCGGTTCCGGTCCCGCGTTCTCGCTCCCCACCTGCTTCACGAAGCGGCCGTTCTTGTCGAACTTCACGACGCGGTGATTCACGTACCCGTCTGAAATGAAGATGTTCCCCTGCGGATCCCACGCAACGTCGGTGGGACGGCCGAAGGTGTACTTGGCCGCCGGCGGCTTCGGACCCGGCACCGGCGCCTGCAGCATGCCCTGGACGGCGGGCGGACGTCGTCCAAGCACCATGGTGATATGGCCCTCGGGATTGAACCGGGTAATCGTGTTGGTTCCCTCGTCCACGACCCAGATGTTGTCCTGCGGATCGACGCGGACGCTGTGCGCAAACTCGAAGTTGTACGCACCAGGACCAATCTCACGCACGAACATGCCGTTCTGATCGAACTCGAACAGCTGCGTGTTGGCGCTGCGCGTGTAGACAAACACATGACCTTTTGAGTTCGTGGCGACGCCGATCGCCTCGCCGAGATAACGTCCCGGCGGCAGTTTGAGGAAGTTCGGCACCGAGTCGTACGGAATCTCGGGCACGTTCTGCGCGGATGCCTTCACCTGCGCGAATGCAGGCAGGGCGTACAGCACGAGGGCGGCCGCGAGCGGGACGGATAAAGCGCGCCTCATGTGAAGCCTCCGATGAGAAGAGTGAACAAACGTGATCGTGCGGTTGGACTGTATACCTAAGGCGCGGCAGTATCAAGGAAGGTCGAAGCGATACGCAGATCCTCGGTCGAACCGTCCTTACCCTGGGGTGAACGGAAACGGTGGCAATGATTGTTCCGTATACTGACTTGAGCTTTCCGTGACCAATTTGAAGAGCGATTTGGACGCGCTCCGCATCGAGCGCGAGCCCGAGCGGCGTGGCCTCGGCCGATGGATCATCTGGACCGGGCTCATCATCGTCCTCGCCGCGCTCGGCTTCGGCGGGTGGCGATGGGTCACACGCGAGCGGCCGATCGAAGTTCAGGTGACGACCGTCACCATGCGGCCCGCCGGCACGCAGGCGGCTGTGCTGAATGCGTCCGGTTATGTGACCGCAAGAAGGCGCGCGACGGTGTCATCCAAGATCACCGGCAAAGTCGTCGAGGTCAATGTCGAGGAAGGACGGCGTGTCGCCCAGGGGCAAGTGCTGGCGCGTCTCGATGATTCCACTCCACGCGCGGCACTCGCGCTCGCGCAGGCGCAGGCGGAAGCGGCGCGGCGCGCCTTGCGCGAAAATGAAGTGCGCCTCGCGCAGGCGCAACTCAATCAGCGACGGACCGCACAGCTGCTGCAGGAGCGTATCGCCTCGCAGTCACAGCTCGACGATGCGAAGGCAGAGGCCGATTCCATCGAAGCCCGCGTCGCGGCGCTACAGGAGCAGATTCGGGTGGCTGAGCGGCAGATCGAGGTTCAGCAGGCGGACCTGGACAACTACGTCATCCGCGCACCGTTCAGCGGCATCGCGATCTCGAAGGATGCGCAGGCAGGCGAGATGGTCTCGCCGGTCACGGCGGGCGGGGGCTTCACGCGCACCGGCATCTGCACGATCGTCGACATGAACTCACTTGAAATCGAGGTCGACGTCAACGAGAGCTACATCAGCCGCGTCACCGCCGGCCAGGACGCGGACGCGGTGCTCGATGCGTATCCCGACTCGCACATTCCGGCACGCGTCATCACGCTCGTGCCGACGGCCGATCGGCAGAAGGCGACCGTTCTGGTGCGTCTCGCGTTCAAGAAACTCGAGCCCCGCATTCTGCCGGACATGGCAATCAAAGTGACCTTCCTTCGAGAGGGCGACGACAGCACGGCGACGGATGGCAAGCAGCCGGTGCCGCTGATCCCCCGGCCTGCGATCAAGACCGTTGGTGCCGACAACTTCGCATTCGTCGTGCGGGGCGACGCGGTCGAACGCCGCGCGATCCGTCTCGGTGGAACCGATGGCGACCGTGTGGAGGTGCTGGCGGGCTTGCAGCCGGGCGACCGCGTGGTGCTCTCGCCGCCGCCGGATCTGGTAGACCAATCCAAAGTCGTAGTCCGATGACTTCCGAGCTGATCGTTCGCGCGTCCAACCTCCACAAGAGCTTCCGCCGCGGCTCCGAACAGATCGACGTACTGCAGGGCGTCAACCTCGATATTCCGCGAGGAGAATTTCTCGGGCTGATGGGACCGTCCGGTTCTGGAAAGACGACGCTGCTCAATCTCATTGGCGGGCTCGACACACCGACGGACGGCAGGATAGAAGTCGGCGGCGTCGACATCAGCCGCATGGGAGGCGCCGCCCTCGCGCGCTGGCGTTCGCAGAACATCGGGTTCGTCTTCCAGCTGTATAACCTTCTGCCGGTGCTGACGGCCGAGCGCAACGTGGAGCTGCCGCTGCTGCTGACGAAACTCTCGAAAGCGCAGCGCCGGAAGCACGTGGAAATTGCGCTGAGAGTTGTCGGCTTGTCGGACCGCGCCAGGCACTATCCGCGCCAGCTGTCAGGAGGGCAGGAGCAGCGCGTCGGCATCGCGCGCGCGATCGTCACGGACCCGACACTGCTGCTGTGCGACGAACCGACCGGCGACCTCGATCGCAAAGCGGGCGACGAGATTCTGGACCTGCTGCAGGCGCTCAATCGGGAACACGGCAAAACGATCATCATGGTCACGCACGACCCGCACGCGGCCGAACGCGCGACGCAGGTGCTGCATCTGGAAAAGGGGCTGCTGATGGAGGCGGTGGCATGAAGTATTTCCCGCTCATCTGGCGCAACCTGCTTCGCCGCAAGGTGCGGACGATCTTCACGCTGGCGTCGGTGTTCATCGCCTTCGTGCTCTACAGCTTCCTCATGGTGGTGCAGAACGCTTTCTCGATGGGCGTTGACGTGGCCGGTGTCGATCGTCTGGTGCTGATGCACAAGGTCAGCCTCATCCAGCTGCTGCCGGTCTCCTACGCGGATCGCATCCGCAGCACTGAAGGGGTGATGCACGTCGGCCACTCGACATGGTTCGGCGGCATGTATCAGGACAAGGCGACGCAGTTCGCGGTGATGGCCGTCGATCCTGAGTACTTCCAGCTCTACCCCGAAGCGCGGATCCCGCAGGAGCAACTTCAGGCGTGGCTGGCCGATCGGCAAGGGGTCATCATCGGCAGAACGACGGCGACGAAGTACGGCTGGAAGGTCGGCGACAAAGTCCCGATTCAGGCGACGATCTGGCAGCCGAAACAGGGCAGCACGTGGTTCTTCAACGTCGACGGCATCTACGACGCGGATAAAGGTTTCGACACGAGCAATTTTTTCTTTCATTACGAATATCTGGATGAGAACCGCCGCGGCGCCTTTGGCATGGTCGGGTGGTACGTCCTGCGGATCGACGACCCCTCGCGCGCGGCAGACGTCGCCGCGCGTCTGGATGCACAGTTCGCCAATTCATCTGCCGAGACAAAGACATCCACGGAAAAGGCGTTTCTCCAGGGATTCGTGAATCAGGTGGGAAACATCAAGGCGATCATCATCTCCATCCTCGCCGCTGTCCTCTTCACGCTCTTTCTCCTCGTGCTGGCCAACACGATGGCGCAGTCGGTTCGCGAACGGACAAGCGAGCTCGCGGTGCTCAAGACACTCGGTTTTTCCAACGGTCTGGTGCTGGGGTTGGTGCTGGTCGAGTCGATTCTGATGGCGCTTCTCGGCGGCGGCCTCGGTCTCGCGATCACATACTTGGCCGTCGAGGGCGGCAGCTTCAACAACGCGTTCCTGCCCGTCTTCATCATGCGCAGCCGCGACATCGCGATCGGCATTGCCTTGTGCTGCGCGCTCGGTCTTGTCGCGGGCGCGTTTCCCGCCCTGACCGCGATGCGACTGCGCATCACCGATGCGCTCCGGCGAACATGATTCGACGCTGGTTGTCACAAACACTGGCGGTCTCGGCGCTGAGCGTGCGAACCATCCCGCAGCGCGCGAGCTCTTCGGCCGTTGCTATGATCGGCATCGCGGGGGTCGTCATCGTCTTTGTCGCGGTGCTGTCGATTGGTGAAGGGTTCCGGGCTGCGATGGCCGACGCAAGCGCCCCTGACCGCGCCATCGTGTTCCGCACCGGCGCCGACTCGGAGGTGACCAGCACGCTTCCCGGCGCCGACGTGCAGGTCATCGAGCAGGCGCCCGGCCTGCTGCGTGTCAACAACCGGCCAATCGCTTCCGCGGAACTCTACGTCCTGGTCGATCTGAATAAGCGCAGCACGGGAACGGCGGCGAACGTGCCGCTGCGAGGCATCGCCGCCGAAGCGCTCGAAGTCCGCAAGGAGGCGCATGTCGTCGATGGGCGCATGTTTCAGTTCGGTACCAACGAAGCGATCGTCGGACGCGGGGCGAACCGCCAGTTCAACGGCGTCGATCTCGGATCCGAGTTCTCGTCCGGCAACCTTCGGCTGCGCATCGTCGGCATCTTCGAATCGAACGGCGCGGTGGGTGAAACCGAGATCTGGTGCGACAGCCATCTCATACAGGGTGTGTACCAGCGGGGCAACTCGTATCAGTCCGTCCTGGCGAGACTGGACTCTCCGGCGGCGTTCGATACCTTCAAGAGCTGGTTGACCACGAACCCGCAGATCAACGTCCAGGTCCAGCGCGAAAGCGACTATTACGCGCAGCAGTCACAGATGCTGAGCAGCCTGATTCGCGGTATCGGCTACACGATTGCGCTGCTGATGGGCGTCGGGGCTGTCTTTGGCGCCATCCTCACGATGTATACGGCCGTCTCAACACGGACACGCGAAATTGCCACGTTGCGCGCGCTCGGCTTCAACACGGCCTCTGTACTGATCTCGGTATTGGCCGAATCGCTCGCGCTCGCGGCCATCGGCGGCTTACTCGGCGGGCTGGCGGCCTACTTCGCGTTCAACGGTTACCAGACGTCGACGATGAACTTCCAGACGTTCAGCCAGGTTGCATTTGCGTTCCGGGTGACGCAACCGCTCATGATTCAGGGCTTGAGCTACGCGCTGATGATGGGACTGGTCGGCGGTCTGATGCCGGCGATCAAAGCGGCGCGACTGCCGATCGCGACGGCGTTGCGGCAGTTGTAGAGGCGGACCTTAAGGTCCGCCTCTACGTGTAATCCCGGGGTCAAAGTCAAATGAGCGCAGTCCTCGATCGATTTCTTCGCTACGTCCAATACGACACTCAATCCGACGAAAACTCGACGACCTACCCGAGCACCAGCAGGCAGCTCGTCCTGCTCAAAGATCTCGCCGACGAACTCGGCTCGCTCGGCCTCACGGACGCCGTCATCGATCAGTACGGCTATGTGACAGCCACCGTTCCACCGACGTCGCGAAAACGGGTGCCTGCGATTGGGTTCATTGCGCACGTGGACACATCGCCCGAACTGACCGGCGCCAACGTGCGGCCGATCGTTCACCGACAGTACGACGGGCGCGATCTCGTGCTTCCCGCCGATCCGACGGCGGTGCTGCGAATGGCGGACTGTCCACCACTGGCCGAACGTGTCGGCGACGACATCGTGACCGCATCAGGGACGACACTGCTCGGCGCCGACAACAAGGCTGGAGTCGCCGAAATTGTCACCGCGGCCGAATACCTGATGGCGCATCCCGAAATTCCACACGGGCCCATCAAGATCGCCTTTACGCCCGATGAAGAGGTCGGGCGCGGCACGCAGCATTTCGACGTCAAGGCATTCGGCGCCACCTACGCGTACACCATGGACGGGAGCACGCGCGGTGAGCTCGAGTACGAAAGCTTTTCCGCCGATGCGATGACGCTCACCTTCGTCGGGTTCAATACCCATCCTGGATACGCGAAGGATCGACTGATTAACGCCATCAAGGTCGCCGTGGATTTCATTGGCCATCTGCCGCGTGAGATGTCACCCGAAGCGACGGACGGATACGACGGGTTCGTCCATCCGTACGTGTTCCAGGGCGGCAGCGAACGCGCGCACGTCCGCTTCATCGTTCGCGACTTCAAGACGGCCGCGCTCAAAGAGAAGGAGGAAATGATCGAGCGACTGGCGCTGGAGGCCGCGGCGCGTTACGGCGCCAGAGTCGAGGTTTCGATCGAAGAACAGTACCGGAACATGCGCGAGGTTCTCGATCGGCATCCGGACGTCGTCGAGTACGCCCGCGAGGCCATCCGGCGCGCGGGAATCACCGTCCGCGAACGGCCGATTCGGGGCGGCACCGATGGATCGAAGCTATCGTTCATGGGCCTGCCGACGCCGAACATCTTTGCCGGCGAGCACAACTTTCATTCACGGCTCGAGTGGGTGTCGGTGCAGGACATGGAGAAGGCAGTGGAAGTCATCGTCAACCTCGCGGGCATCTGGGAGGAGCGGTCTTAGTTCCTTCTGCATTTCGCACCTCAACCGAAGACTGCCAATCGCCTGGCTCTGGAGCTATTTCGGCGAAGTGTTCTGAGTGTGGAACAAGACGATCGAGGCCCACGGCTTCCCGCGCGGGATCCTCGCGCAACCGCCGAACATGGATTAGCATCGCGGTATCCATGGAACCTGAACCTGCGGACGGCATGCAACGACCGGCTGGACTCTGGATGTTGACCGTCGTGCTCTTGATCAGCCCGGCACTTCATCTCCTCGCCTTGTTCTTCAACACGCGTTGGCTCAACTTCGGCAGCCACCTGCCCTGGGACGGATTTGTGTACTTCATCATTGCGCCGGTGGTCGGCGCGTTGATGCTGCGTCGCCACGAACGGGCGCGATTCTCGGTGTACGTGTTCCTCTCGTGCGAGATCCTGCGAGCAATCCGAATCCATTCGTCGCTTCTGGGTCTGCTGTCGGCGGCGGCAATCCTGTACCTGCAGCTTCCCGCGGCCCGGCGGTTCCATCCATCGGTGGACCCGCGCAAGGTCATGGCGCGGCTGCGCCTCGGTCGTCCCGCATCTTGACTCCCGCGATCCGCGATGATAGGTACCAACGGCCACTCCTCAACTACAACCGGGGACTTTTCAAACTCAAATCGGGGGAACAGGCTTGGCCCAGACGGAAGCAGAACTGCTCGATAACCCTGTCGCGGGCAACCCTACGCTCATTCTGCGGTCGCCGGACTTCCACGCCATCACTGACGTCGTCGCGGAGGCCGTCGAACGACCAACACCGATCGGCTGGTGGTTCTTCTTCCTTCCTGCTTTAGCGCTTCTCGGCCTTCTCGGCGTGGCGGTCTCGTGGCTCTTCTGGGAGGGGATCGGCATCTGGGGACTCAACGTCCCCGTCGGCTGGGCGTTTGACATTACGAACTTCGTGTTCTGGGTCGGGATAGGGCACGCCGGTACACTCATCTCGGCGATCCTCTTCCTCTTCCGCCAGAAATGGCGCACCTCGATCAACCGCTCAGCGGAGGCGATGACCATCTTCGCGGTCATGTGCGCCCTGCTGTTCCCGGGAATCCACGTGGGGCGCGTCTGGGTCGCCTACTGGATGTTCCCGATCCCCAACCAGATGAGCATGTGGCCCAACTTCAGGAGCCCTCTTATCTGGGACGTCTTTGCGGTCAGCGTGTACGGAACCGTCTCGGTCCTGTTCTGGTACGTCGGCCTGATCCCGGACCTGGCGACCATGCGCGACAGGGCGAAAACGCGCGCCCGTAAACTCGTCTACGGTTTCTTCGCGCTCGGATGGCGCGGCTCCGTGCGGAACTGGAATCACTACGAAAGCGCTTATCTCGTTCTCGCGGCGCTTGCGACACCGCTGGTCCTGTCGGTCCACTCAGTCGTCTCGATGGACTTCGCGGTTTCCGTGCTTCCCGGATGGCATACGACGATTTTCCCGCCGTACTTCGTCGCGGGCGCGATCTTCTCCGGATTCGCGATGGTGGTGACGCTGATGGTGATCTGCCGCACCGCATTTCGCCTCGAGCACATCATCACGCTCCGCCACTTCGACTACATGGCGAAGATCATGCTCGTCACCGGGACGATGGTCGGCTACGCCTACTCCACCGAGTTCTTCACCTCGTGGTATAGCGGCAACCCGTACGAGCTCTTCACGTTCATGAACCGCGCGCTCGGACCGTACGCGTGGGCGTACTGGATCATGATCAGCTGCAACGTCATCAGCCCGCAGATTTTCTGGTTCAAGAAGGCGCGCACGAGCATCCCGATCCTCTTCGCGGCGTCGATCGTCATCAACATCGGCATGTGGTTCGAGCGATTCGTGATCATCGTCACGTCGTTGCACCGGGATTTCCTCCCCTCCGCCTGGGGTTACTTCACTCCCACGATCTGGGATATCTCGTGTCTGCTCGGGAGCTTCGGGCTCTTCTTCACGATGTTCTGCCTGTTCGTGCGTTTTCTGCCGATGGTGGCAACCTCCGAGGTTAAAACCGTTCTGCCGCAGGCCGATCCGCATGGACACGCCGCCGCCGAACACCAGGCGACGCACCGCAGGACTCCGCTGCCGGGCCACAGAACGCCCGAGCCTGCAACCGGGGGGGCTGCCTGATGCCGTTCGATGTGCGCCGGTGGCTCAGGGCAAAGCCGCTGCTCACGAACCCGCTCCCGCCGGGGCCCTATTACGGAGTTCTTGCCGAGTTCGCGACGCCGACCGACCTCTATCAAGCGTGCGAGCGGGTGCGCGACGAGGGCTTCACGCGGTGGGACGCCCACACGCCTTTCCCCGTCCACGGCCTCGAGAAGGCGATGGGAATCCGCCGTTCCCCGCTTCCGTGGATCGTCCTCGCCGCGGGATTGACGGGCGCCGCGGGCGGGTTCGGCCTTCAGTGGTGGGTCCACGTCAGCGCGTATCCGCTCGTGATCAGCGGTAAACCGTACTTCTCCTGGCCGGCGTTCATTCCAATCACATTCGAACTCGGAGTTCTCTTTGCGGCGTTCGGTGCGGTCTTCGGCATGCTCGGGCTGAACCGGCTGCCGATGCACCACCATCCGCTTTTCCATTCAAAGGTCTTCGAGCGGGTGACCGACGACGCCTTCTTCATCTCGATCGAATCGTGGGATCCCAAGTTCGATGCGTCGGCCACCCGGAAGCTGCTGACATCGCTGGGCGCACGAAGTGTCGAGCTCCTGGAGTCCTGAATGATTCCGAACGAACAGGCCACGATCCCGCCAGGGCACTCCTGGAACCGCATCCCGATCATCGGCGCGGCGTGCGCGCTGCTTGGCGTGGTGGGCTGCGCGATTCTCGGGCCGGGGAATCCGAAGCAGTTCTTCTTCTCATGGCTCATGGCATACCTGTTCTTTCTGAGCCTGGCCATCGGCGGGCTCTTTTTCACGCTGTTCATGTATGCGTGCCAGGGAGGATGGGGGATCGTGGTGCGGCGGCTGTGCGAGACCGTTTTCGCGACCATCCCTGTGATGGCGGTCCTCTTCGTCCCGCTGCTGCTCGGCCTGAACTATCTCTACCCGTGGTCGGTCCCGGGCGCGGCTGAACAAGATGCGCTCTTGCGTTGGAAGTCGCCGTTCCTCAACGTGCCGTTCTTCCTGATCCGGGCGGCGATCTACTACGTCTGCTGGTCCTTTATCGCGCTTCTCTATTACCGCCTCTCGCGCGGTCAGGACGCGACGGGGGATCCCGCCATCTCCGCGCGCCTGCGGAAGTTCGCCGGCCCCGCCATCATCGTCCTCGCGCTGACCTCGACCTTTGCCTCGGTCGACTGGATCGTGTCGCTCACGCCGCATTGGTACTCGACGATGTTCGGCGTCTATTTCTTCGCGGGCTCGTTCATCGGCTTCATTGCGCTACTCTCGGTGCTGGTGCCGGCGATGCGCGGGGCGGGGCTGCTCGACACCGTGGTCACGGCCGAGCATCTGCACGACCTCGGTAAGTTCCTCTTCGCGTTCACCGCCTTCTGGGCCTACATCGGCTTCTCGCAGTTCTTCCTTATTTGGTACGCAAACCTTCCCGAGGAGTCGTTCTGGTTCAAAGCGCGGCTCGAAGGATCGTGGGAGATTGTCTCGCTCCTCCTCATGGCGGGACACTTCGGCGTTCCGTTTTTCTACTTGATGGGTCGCGACGTCAAGCGCAACGGATGGACGCTCGCGGTTGGCGGAATCTGGCTCCTCGCAATGCACTTCGTGGACATCTACTGGCAGGTCATGCCGACGCTCCACCCCGAAGGAATCCGTCCGTCGGTTCTGGATGTCGCCGCAATCCTCGCTGTCGGTGGTTGCTTCGTCGCGGCAGTGGGCTGGCTGATGCGACGGCAGGCTCTCGTACCGGTGCGCGATCCGAGGCTCGACGAATCGCTCGCGTTCGAGAACGCCTGAGGTCGGACACGCGTCGCGTTGCGAGAGTCACATGCGTGCTCCGATGTATTGCGGGTGGCGCTGAGTTTCGTGTAGAGTCAGCGCGAGATCGGATTTTCTGCGCCGATTGCCGCTTTAATGGCGGCTGAACATGCCTGCGACGCGAAAGAGATAGGTGGACGATGACGAAAGAGTCGAACATGTGCGGAATAGGGAAGTGGTTGTGGCTGGCGGCCGTGCTCGTCGCCATTTCGTTCTGGCCGGGTGTTGCGCTCGCCGCTTCGACCATCACCGGAACCGTCAACTTCGACGGGAAACCCCCCGTGCTCAGGCCAATCGCCATGGACGCCGAGCCCGTCTGCGCGAAGAAGCATGCCGGCCACGCCGTGCAGCCCGAGATGCTGGTTCTCGGCAACGGCCAGACCATGGGGAACGTTATGGTATTCGTCTCCAAGGGCGTGCCGGCCGGAAAGACCTATCCCGCTCCCAAGACTCCGGTGACCGTGGATCAGGAAGGCTGCATGTACGTTCCGCATGTGATGGGGATCATGGTCGGCCAGACCTACCGAATCCTCAACACCGACGGCATCCTCCACAACATCCATACACTTCCCAAGATCAATCCGGCGTTCAATCGAGGGCAACCGGCAACGGTCAAGGAGATGACCACGAATTTCGGCAAGGCGGAGTCGATGTTCCAGATCAAATGCGACGTCCACCCGTGGATGAGCGCATACATGGGCGTGTTTACTCACCCCTTCTTCTCGGTGACGGGCACGGACGGGAAGTTCACGATCGCGGGCCTCGACCCCGGGACCTACGAGATCACCGCGTGGCACGAGAGGCTGGGGATGCAGACGGCGATGGTCACCGTCAGCGGAACCGACACGAAGACCCAGAACTTCAAGTTCGCCGTCCCCGCCGCCACGAAATAGCGCACCGGGAGAACAGCGGGAGAACAGTCGCATGAGTGACTCCGGAACGGTCGCCACACACTCGTCGCACGTCGCGCACGAAGTCCATCACGAGGAGCTGGGCTTCTGGCGCAAGTACGTTTTCTCAACCGACCACAAGGTCATCGGCATCCAGTACGCCGTCACCGGTCTCCTGTTCCTGCTCTTTGGCTTCTCGCTGATGATGCTCATGCGCTGGAATATTGCTTACCCCGGCGCTGCCTTGCCGTGGCTTGGCGCGATCCTCGGCGATTCGCGCATGCCCGGCGGGACGATGCTGCCCGAGTTCTACAACGAGCTCGGGGCGATGCACGGCACCATCATGGTCTTCCTGGGGGTGGTGCCACTCGCCGTCGGAGGCTTCGGGAACTTCGTGCTTCCGCTCCAGATAGGCGCGCCGGACATGGCGTTCCCGAAGATCAACATGGTGAGCTACTGGTGCCTCTTCCTCGGTGGAGTCACGATGCTTGCCAGCTTTGTGATCCCCGCCGGCGGCGCCGCACAATCCGGTTGGACCTCCTACGTGCCGCTTTCAGACATTGCGGGCTCGGGTCAGACGTGGTGGCTCGTCGGGATGGTCTTCCTGATCACCTCGTCGCTGCTCGGAGCGCTCAACTTCATCACGACCACGATCCAGCTCCGCGCCAAAGGGCTCACGTTCCTGCGATTCCCCTTCTTCGTGTGGGCGCAGTTCGTCACCGCTTTCCTGCTTCTGCTCGCCTTTCCGCCGCTTGAAGGCGCGGCGGTCATGCAGCTGATGGATCGCGTGGCTGGAACGAGCTTCTTCCTGCCGAGCGGCCTCGTCGTCAGCGGCCAGCCGCTGACCAACGCCGGCGGCGGCAACCCGCTGCTCTGGCAACACTTGTTCTGGTTCCTGGCGCACCCGGAAGTCTACGTGTTGATCCTCCCAGGGATGGGGATCGTTGCGGAGATCATCGCCAACAACACGCGGAAGCCGCTGTGGGGCTATCGCTCGATGGTCTACTCGCTCATCTTCCTCGGCTTCATGTCCTTCATCGTGTGGGCCCACCACATGTTCATGACCGGCATGGGGACGGCGATGGCGGCATTCTTCCAGACGACGACGATGATCATTTCGATTCCGTCGGTCGTGATCCTCACGGCGCTGATCATCTCGCTCTGGGGCGCATCGATACGCTTCAATACGCCCATGCTCTTCGCGCTCGCCTTTCTGCCGATGTTCGGCATCGGCGGGCTGACGGGACTTCCGCTCGGCTTGAACATCACGGACATCCCACTGCACGACACGTACTACGTCATCGCCCACTTCCACTACGTCGTCGCTCCAGGAACGATCTTCGCCCTCATGGCGGGGATCTACTATTGGTATCCGAAAGCAACCGGGCGAAGGATGAACGAGACGCTGGGCAAGATCCACTTCGTCGGCTCGCTCATCTGCATGAACGTTGTCTTCATGCCGATGTTCATCGTGGGGTTGGCCGGCGTCTCCCGGCGCCTGGCCGACGGTGGCGCTTCCTACGACTTTGCGCAGCCGGTCCTTCACTGGAACGTCTGGTCGTCGTGGGGCGCGTGGACGCTCGCGCTCTTCCAGCTTCCGTTCATCTTCAATTTCTTCTGGAGCATCCGGAAGGGGGAGAAGGTTGGCGACAACCCGTGGGAGGCCACGACGATCGAGTGGTCGGCTCCGTCCCCGCCTCCGCACGGCAATTTCCGCGGCGCGCCGGCGGCGTACCGCGGACCCTATGAGTACAGCGTACCGGGAGCGCCGAAAGACTTCTGGCCACAGTACGAGGCCTAATCGAGATGGATATTCCTTACACCGTAGAAATACGACGCGATACCGGTCTGACCAACGGCAAGATCGGCATCTGGCTCTTCCTCGCCTCCGAGGTCATGCTGTTCGGGGCCCTGTTCGCGAGCTACATCCTGATCCGGACCGGGGCGCCGAGCTGGCCGCGTGGAGACACGATGCTCAACGTCCCGCTCGCGACGTTGAACACGATCATCCTGATTTCGTCGTCCGTCACGATGGTGATGGCGTGGGCGTCGCTGATGCGCGGCCGTTTCGGGTCCTTTCGGATGTACATGGGGGGAACGATCCTGCTTGGGTTCGGCTTCCTCATCGTCAAGTACTTCGAATACAGCGCCCACTTCCACGAAGGCGCCTTGCCGCACACCAACAACTTCCTCGCCATCTACTACACCCTGACCGGCCTGCACGGGCTGCACGTGTTCGGTGGGATGATGGTGAACGCCTATTTCTGGGGTCCCGGCGCGAAGCTCTGGAAGACGAACCCGACGTGGTTCACCAACCGGGTGGAAAACTCAGGTCTCTTCTGGCACTTCGTCGATCTGGTCTGGATTTTCCTCTTTCCGACCTTGTATCTTCTGTAGGCAGCATCCATGACGAGCGACCACGCAGCGACAGCCCCGGCGAGCGATCACGCCGTCGACATCGACAAACACGTCAGGATCTACATCACCGTTTTCGTCGCTCTCATGGTTCTGACCATCGTCACGGTGGCTGTGTCTCGCTTTCACCTTCCCATACCGATTGCCGTAACTGTGGCGCTGACCGTCGCGATCATCAAGGGATCGCTGGTGGCGTGCTACTTCATGCACCTGATCTCCGAACGGAAGTTGATCTACGCGGTGCTTGCGTTGACTGCCTTTTTCTTCGTGGCATTGATGGTCTTGCCTGTTGTCACCGTCCACGATGGGTTCTGGATTCATTAATGAACCTGCGGTTGGTCCACGCGTTTCTGATCCTCATGTCCGCCGCGCTCGCGGTGTTGTTCGGGATCTGGTGTTTGAACCTGTACGTGCGCGAGGGCGGGGGGGTCGTAAGCGTGCTCGCGGCTATCGCGGCTTTCGCCACGTCGTTCGGCCTGATCGTGTACGACTCGTGGTTCCTGCGCAAGACAAGGACACTCCGATGAAACTCATCTCAATGCGTATCGGAATGACCGCGGCCATGCTGATCGGCGCCAGCTCGGTCGCCTTCGCCTGTCCTGTCTGTTTCGGGGCACTCGAGACCGGGATGATTGACGGGGCAAAGCTGGGCGTCCTGGTGTTGCTGGCCATCACGCTTGCGGTCCAGGGCGCGTTCCTGGGCTTCTTCCTCTATCTCCGCAAACACGCGAAGCGCAACGCCGAACTCGAACTCGACGCCGAGTGGTTGGCGCTCCAAAGACCATCGAGAACATCATCATGACTGAGTGGCTCGGAATGCCGGCGCTCGCCGCGACGCACGGCGCGCAGATCGACAACCTGGTGGGCTGGATTCATATCTTCATGCTCATTCTGTTCGTGGGCTGGGGAGGGTTCTTCCTCTACGCGATCGTTCGTTTCCGCAAGTCGCGAAATCCGGTGGCGGACTACAGAGGGGTCACGTCGAAGAATTCGACGTATATGGAGATCGGCATTGCCGTCGTCGAGGCGATTCTGCTGGTCGGATTCGCAATCCCGCTGTGGGCCGCAAGGGTCGACACGGTTCCCCCGGAGAATCAGGCGCTGGTCGTGAATCTCACCCCCGAGCAGTTTGCCTGGAACGTCCGTTATACCGGCCCTGACGGGGTGTTCGGCAAGACGGACATCAAGCTGATCGATCTCCAGTCAAACCCGTTGGGGGTTGATCGATCCGATCCTGCCGCGAAAGACGACGTCACGACGGTCAATCAGCTCTATCTGCCGGTCAACAAGCCCATCATCGTCAATCTCAGGAGCAAGGACGTCATCCACAGCTTCAACGTGCCGGAGTTTCGCGTGAAGCAGGACGCCATCCCGGGCTTGACGATCCCGATCTGGTTCATCCCCAACGTCACGACCGCCGAAATGCGGCAACGAACCGGGAATCCGCAATTCCAGTACGAGATCGCCTGCGCCCAGCTCTGTGGCCTGGGCCACTACCGGATGCGGGGATTCGTCACCGTCCTGAGCACCGAGGAATTCCAGAAGTGGATGGATGACGAGCAAGGCAAGCTCAAGGAGCTGGAAGGCGCGGCGGCGAATCCCTTCGCGCAGTAAGAATCACCCGAAGAATTTCGGCGTCGGCATCCGCGCGCGGATCCGCTCCAGCTCCTCCGCCGTGACGCGGCTGATGCCGTTCTTTCGGCACGAATCCTCGACCGCCCTCACCACCATTCCCCGGACGAACGCCGGGATCTTCTTCATCCGTGCGGCCGCCGCATCGTCCCAGTCGACCGTGGTCGGCGGCTGTGCGCCGTACTCGATGGCTTGAGGGCGCTGCCCGCTCAGAAGCGCAGATCCCACGAATTTTCCCGGCGTGTGGGTGCAGAGCGGATCTTCAGCCATCAGATCGCCCGTCATCCCGTAGGCGCGGGCGCGACAGCCCCCGCAGTGAGCGTTCATCTCGCACGCTCCGCATCGTCCCCCTAGCGAGGAGCGGCGGCGAATGTCGGTGAACAGTGCCGAGGAGGTCCACAGTTCCGTGAGAGCCGCACGGCGAAGGTTCCCCGCAAATACCGGGAGGTACGGGCACGGAGTCACATCCCCGTTCGGCCGAATCCCCATGTAGTGCGTTCCCGCCGGGCACCCTCCAGCCCCTCCGGAGTAGGTCCTGATCTTCGGATCGCCCTCGGAGCTGGCCTTCTCCAGAACGGTCTTGATGTAATGCGGTGCGCACTTCGCGTTCACGAGCATCCGGCGGTCGTACTTCCGCTGGATCCGGTAGAGCGAGTCGAGCACTTCGTCGTATTGCGCGGGCGTCATGTCCGACACGAACTGCCCGCGTCCCGTCGGAACCAGGAAATACAGGTTCCAGACCCTGGCGGCGAGGCGATCGTGCGCGAAGTCGGCGATCGCGTCGAGCTCGCCGAGATTGTGCGCGCCAGCGGTCGTCTGCACGATGAATGGGAGTCCGGTCCTGTTGAGGATCTCCGCCCCCTCCACCGTGTTTCGCCAGGCGCCGCGCACCATCCGGAAGCGGTCGTGACGATCGGGGTCGAGCGCATCGAGAGAGAGCGACAGCCCTCGTGCTCCGGCGTCCGCAAGACGCCGCGCCACGTTTTCCGTGATGCTCACGCCGTTGGTGCCGACGACGACCCACAGCCCGCGCTCCGCCGCGCGCCGGACGATCTCGAGGATGTCGCGCCGTAAGAGCGGCTCGCCACCGGTCAGAATCGTCAGGCATTCAGGCGCGAATGCGGCGATGTCGTCGATGACCTTGAAGCATTCCTCGGTGCTGAGCTCACTCCGATCCGCGAAGTTCTCCATGCCGAGCAGCCGAGGCCCCCGGGGCGCGTCTTCTACGCGCTGGGATGGGACAGACGTGCCGCCGGCGTCGAGGTAACAATGCTCGCACGCGAGGTTGCAGCGGTAAGTGAGGTTCCAGGAGACGACGTAGGGTCGATCGAAGTCGCTCATTACATACCAAAGAACTCGCGGGCGGCTTCGAGGATCTCCTCGTCCACTTCGAGGCATCCGTTGTCCCGGGCGTATCTCTCGATGCCGGCCTTCGCCATGGGGCGGACGAACGCGGGTACCTTCGCGAGCCGGGCTTCCGCGGCGGCCGTCCAGCGGACGGGAGTCGGGTCCGCAACCTGGCCGCGTTGCGCGTCTTCGGTCGCTGGAATCATCGAGGCGAACGGGCATCCCCCCGCGTCCGCTGAAGCTTCGGCGAGGCTCGCCGCGGCGCCTTCGACGCCAGCGCGGCTCGGCTCGGGACCGATCCGCACGCCGAGAGACTGGACCACCTGTGTCTCGTACGCGTTGGTGAGCATCGCGATCTCGTACCCGCACTCAGGACACGAGTAGACGACGGATAACGAGCCGCGCTCCGGCGGTCCCACGGTTTGCAGCTTCATCGGGCTATCGCATGGGACGCAAAGAAATTTCATGTGAGGCTTTCCAGAAGTTGTTGCGCAACATGGTCCAAGGCACGGCGAACGGGTGTTTCGCCCAGTTCGGCGAACGGAATGCCTCCATCGCAGAGGCGTGCCAGCTCGGGATCGAACGGGACCGTCCCGAGGCACGGGATTCCGAGGCGTGGTGTCTCGGATGACACGAAGAGCGGCTTGACGGCGTTGCAGTCGCGGCAGTAGTAGCCGCTCATGTTCTCGACGTAACCGAGGAGGCGATTCGGTCCCTTCGACAGAGCTGCGACCGAGCGCGCGACCACGCCGCGCGCCACCTCGGATGGGATCGTCACGAGCAGGAACGAAGCGCCTGGGCCGAGAAAATCAGCGTACTGCACGGTCCGCTCTGTTCCCGGCGGCAGATCGAACATCAGCAGATCGAGCGCTCCCCACTCAAAGGACGCGAGTACCTCGCCGAGGAGAGCGAACTCCCTCGTCGCGCGCCAGGTGTGGGACTCGCCCTGCGCTGCACTCTCGAAGTCGAGTGCCTCTGACTCCGGGATCACCGAGCCCATCGAGAAGACCGCGATGCCGTTCCTGCTCCGCGGCAGCGCGACCTTCTGTTTGCCCGGAACGAACAGTGCTCCCTGGACACCTGCCATGCGCGCCTGCGAGGGACCGTTGAAGTCGGCATCCAGGATCGCAATGCGCAGACCCCTGGCGCGCAGAGCTCCTGCGAGATGCAGCGTCAACGTGCTCTTGCCAACCCCGCCTTTGCCGGAGCCGACAGCGACGAGATGACGCACGCCGGCGAGCCCGTCAGTGATGCGGCTGCGCTGCTCGGCAACCTGCTCGAGAATTCCGGACCCTCCGTCACCGACGATGTCGTGGTAGCCCTTCATTTTCGCGGGGAGTTTGTTAGCTTACACCGTCGCAGCCGCCCAGGACGAGGTCTCGGGGGACCACAGGTTGCATTGAATATCTCGGAAGGAGCTGAACATGGACTCGACTGCTATCGTGGTCGCGGTTGTGCTGTTAATCGGTCTGTGGGTTCCTTACTACATCTGGTACAACCGACGCGGTAAGGCTCACGGACACACCTGGTTCACGTGGTGGAAGCCCCGGGGTCACTCCGACATTGGACCCGATGTTGGTGGGTTCCGTCAGACCCGGCCGGGTTCGGACGATGCGCGCGGAGCTCGTTACTGATCCCGCACTTGCCTGAAGCGAGCCGGAACCACGAAGGTCGCTTCGCGACAAACGCGGAGGCCACGAAGAGTCAGGCGGACCGCGCCCGCGCTGCGTAGAGGAGATGGCTGCCAGCGCGGCTGAAACCGAGCGCTTCCATCCGCTCTTTCGAGATCTCTGCCGGGTGGACCTTGAGGAACCGCAGGTTTGTTTCGCCCCGCGACCGGAGTTGGGAAAGCAGCTGCATCAAACGGGTTCCACCGTCGTCGATGAAAGAGCGGAGCGAAACAATCTCCGTCCCGCCCATTTCGCCTTTCACGTATAGAAGGTACGCCTCGATTCGTTCATCGGACGCGACGGCGAGCCCCGCGATCTCGTCCTTCCTTGCCATCAGCGTCTCGACCGAGCGCGTCCAACAAACCTGCCGGTCCGTCTCTCCAAGAAGATCATTCGCGGCAAGATCGTCAACCGAGATAGGGATCACGAGCCCTTCGACTCGCGCGGCGTCGCTGTGCTCGCTCAGGACAGGCTCCTCGAAAAGATAGTCCGTCAGGCTCGCTTCCTGGACATATCCGCTTGCGCTGAACAGTCCGCAGGCAGGCGCGAGAGCCTCCGGGACTTCGGCGACGATTCTCGGCGGGCCGAGAATCGCAAGCTTCGAGCCGAGCGAGGTGAGCAAGTGACGACCATGGCCCTGCCGCCGATGATCGGGATGGACGGCAATCTTGTGGACGAGGGTCGCTGAAGACCGCTTGGCGCCGATCAGGACGCCGATCGGGTCGGAGCCCGAGAAGGCGACCATGCAGCTGCTGCACCAGACCTGAAGGTCGCGGATCGATCGCTTGAACGAAGCCGCCGTTGCCGGCGGCTCGTCCGGAAAGTACGGCGCCCAGCAGCGGTTCAGCGCATCGACGAGGAGCCCGATGTCATCGGTGCGGCAGAATCGATACGCACTCAATCCGTCGCGCTGCGCGCGGTAATCGGGCTCACCTCATTGAGGTTTTCCCTCGTCGGAGGGGACGGCGGATTCTTTGGATAGTTCGCGATCATCTCCGCCATCATCTTCTTGCCGATCTCGATGCCTTCCTCGACGAGCGCCAGGTCGATCGTGGATGCCGCGCGTTCCCGCGCAAGCTCCTCGATCCGCTCCTGCGTCTTGTTCCGCATGAACCCGGCGGGCACGCGCAGGACACGCTGTGCGGCATCGGTCGTCCATTCGAAGGTCGAGATCAACGGATTCTTCTTGTCGTCGCGCGCGACGAGCCGGGCCTCGCCGGCTGCAGCGGCTGTGCCTTCCGGGATAGGCGTGGCACGCACCGCAATCTCGAGCGGCGCTCCCGTCTCCTCCTCAATCACCTGACGGGCGAAGTCGAGCGTGATCGCGTCAAGCCTCATCATGCGCGCACGCTTTTCGACGCGCGCCTTCACGCGGCGGCGCTGATAGGCATTCTTCATGGTCCAGAGGCCTTTCCTGGCATCTTCAGACCATCGGAGCTTGCGCCCGTCGTAGGTGGTCTCTTCCTGAAGGCCTCCCTCGACCTCCGCGATCTTCTCGATCATCTCCCGCGAGATCACTTCGAAATCGGTCGCGCCGCAGACCGTGCACCGCACGGGGCTGCTCTGCGTGGCGGTCACGCCGCACGCTCGGCACATCGACACGGGTCCAGACTTCGCACGCTCGAGAGCCACAGCCTCTGCCAGCGCTTTCGTGGCAGCCGAGGCGCTTTTCGGCATGAAGCGGTCCATCGCTTCGTCGATCACCGCGCTCGTGATCACCGAATGCCCCTTCTCGAGCGCCAGGCGAAGGACACCGGTTCGGGCGATCCCCTTCACCTGCTCCGGGACGTGCGCCATCCGCTCTTCTGCTTCCGGCGTCCATCGGACTGTCTCCTCGGCCCGCACGTCGAGGCGCGGCACCTCGAGGCGTGTCGAGAGGAGGACATCGCACGACGCGCCGCGGAGAATGTTCTCCGCGTTGCTTCCCAGACCGGTTTCTTCCTTCGGGCTATGGACGCCGATGCGACCCATGACGATGAGCCACGGATTTGTCTTGCGCGCGTGGTCGAGGATCTTCTGGAAGGGCTTGCCGTCGAGGAGCGTCTTCTTGATCGCGACGCCTTCCTCACTCGCCATCCGCTCGCTCACCTCGAGATGGGACTGATAGATCTGCGCGAGCCCGGTGTCGATGATTTCCTCGTGAAGCTGATTCTGCTCCTCGAAGCGGAAGACCTTCGCGGCCTGCTCGGTCAGGACGTTGACGATGCCGTTGAAGACGGAGTAGTGGAGATAGGGGTCGTATACGGCAATCGCTTCGATCTTCTTGTCGAACGTGCGTGCCAGTTCGATGGCGGTCATCAGCGCCCCGAACGACTGCGGGCTGCCGTCGACGCCCACCAGGATCGTGTCGCGCTCCGGCTCGGCTGGCTCGGGTACGTGCTTGACCACCCAGACATCGCGATCGGACTGACGGGCGACGCGTTCGCAGACCGAGCCAATCACGCTGTCGCGCGCGCGGCCTACGCCCAGGGCGCCGATCACAACCAGGTCGTGCTGTGAGCCAGCGAGATCCTTCAGGATCTCGATGTGATGCTTCCCGTCCATCATCCGCGGCTCGAACGGGAGGCCCGACTCCCCGCAGAGGCGCGACATGCCATCGAGATAGCTGTCCGAGATGAGTTTGAGGCCCATCGTAATGAGGCTGTCGTGGATCTTCCGCTGCCGCTCCAGTTCCACTTCGTCGATGTACTCCTCGGGCAGGGTGTACTCCATCTGCCGGAAGCGATAGTCGTGCAGTTTCGCCGCGTAGACATGGCAACCGACCAGCTTCGCGGAGAACGCCTTGCCCAACGCGACGCTGCAGGCAACGGCGCGATTGGAGTGGTCCGAGTTATCGACGGGAACGTAGATACTCTTGTACATCTGATCCTCTGGATAACTTGCGTCAGCTCAAGCTCTCGTGGTTGACGGTTGCAGTGGCTTCGCCTCCGCTGCAGCGACGGCAGGTCCGCCGCGGCGCCGCCGCACCCAACCAATGATGGCCAGCTCGATGGCGAGAAGCACGAGCGCAGTCCTGATCATCGGGCCGACGGCTGATGGGACCACTTCTGGCTCGAGATAGACAGACTCCCAGACAGTGAGACCTCGCCTGTTGCCACGCTCGCGCGAGGCTCCGTCCCACACCGAAAAGGCGATCGGCAGGAACTCTCCAGGCGTGAACGCGGCGCCGGCACTCGGACGAATCGGGCGCTTGAAGATGACCGACCATTCTCCCTGGTCGTAGCTCGCGACACCGGTGACATCCCCGGTGTCGTTAGGGGCGATGTCGGCGCTTCCCTTGCCGGTGAACTGAAGGGGATTGGAACCAGCGAGATCAAAGAACCAGAGATCCACCGAGTTCTGGCTGTCGCCGAAGATGAAGTAGGGCTTGCGAGCGCTGGTCGGCACCGCCGAAGGAATCTGGATCGAAACTGCGTCGGAGAACTCAGATGGCGGGGCTTGCGCCGTTTGCGGTTCAGCGAATGGATCTTGCGGCGCGCCACCTGCCGGCTGCCCGGCGGCCGGTGCCGCAACTTCCGCGTCGCCAAAGGGGTTCGCCGGCGACGCGCCGCCGCTCGCACCACCACTTTCGCCGCCGGATACACCTTGCTCCTCCTCTTCGATTGGCACCGGAAGCGACGGGTCGCTCTTTCCCATTTTCTCCGCGCTCCTGTCGTGCCACCGAACCAGGAAGGCAATCGACTCGGCGTCGTACATCGCCTGAACGGTCACCGAGGTGGCGGCAGGATGAAAGTCGCGTCCGGGTTCCGTAATCTGTCCGATGATCGGAAAGCGCGCGATAGGGGCGGATTCGAAGCTCTTGGTTCCGTTCTTCAGATCGATCGGATCGAGAGCGTACTTGGCGACAACGAGGTTGGTGTAGGCAGGCCCGTCGGTCCCCGATAACGAGACGATGAAGTCGGTGATCGCCCATCGTTGCTCGACCGTCAACGCGTCAGCGAACGACGGCATCGGCGTGCCGTTGAACCCCGTGCTCATCGTCCTGAAGATATCCTCGCGGGACGGCCCTCCACGGAAGGTCCATGGCTGCGACAGATCGGCAGGGCGGATCGGACGGTTCAGTTCGTCCGTCAGAGTCGGAGACGAGGGTCCGTCGGCCCGACCGAGCGTGCCATGGCACTTGACGCAGCCGTTGTCCACGTAAAGTTTCTTGCCGGCCTCGACCGTCGCGTTCGTCATTGACGGGGCGCTCGGGAGGTCCACCGGCTTGGGAACGCTTTCTTTGCTCGAGAAGTCGGGGGAGAAGGTCGTAATGAAGTAGGCGAGATTATCGACTTGCTGATCGGTAAGTGTTGGCCAGGCGGGCATCGACGTGTACGGCATGCCGCGTCTGATGATGTTGACGAGGTCCTGATGGGTCGGGAGCGCTCCGTTGGGAGTCGTTCGAACCTTGAACTTGCCCGCCGTGAAGTTGCGTGGGAGCGGGAACAGGTGCGGAGCGGCGTAGCCTTGCCCGTCTCCCTTCTCGCCGTGGCACTGCGAACAATTTTGGAGGTAGAGCGCCTTGCCCGCCTCCCGCTGCGTTTCCGTTCCAACGTCTTGAGCCGTCACGCGCACGGATCCCGTGGTCGCAGCACACAACCAGGCGATCAGGACAGCGAAACACGCGCGCGAACCAATGCGGCGCGAGATCATTGCGTGGCGACCTCCTCCCTCGCGCGCGGTCGCAGGCCGGTGTGATCGTAAAGAAACAGGATCACATCCCAGATCTCGTCTTCCTTCAGGAACTTCTCCCAGGCCGGCATGGCCGTGTCCCAGGGCCCGCCTTCTTCGGGCAGCCCCGGGCCTCCCTTGGAAATCCGCCAGAAGAGAAACGTGTCGCGCAGCAGCGGGATCGTTTCGGGAAGATTGGTCGGGATCGGGTCCAGCCCGTGGATGAACATGCCGGTCCCGGCAAGGTTATCGCCATGGCAGAAGACACAGTTCCGGTAATAGACCTGGCGGCCGTTCTCAACGTGCTTGCGAAACTCCTCGGGATTCGACTTCTCGAGGGGCCAGAACGGATCCTCTCCCTTGTCGAGATCGATCCTCTTGTCGTGCACCGTGATCTCGGTGGGCGAGGCGGGATGGATCGTCCGCGAGAAGAGCGGAGGCTGGATGGGGGCGCTCATCTGGACGTAGATGTTCGCCGCCGCGAGCGCCGGGATGGCGACGACGACTGCAGCGAGGAGCGCTGTGTACCGCCTCTCCGTCATGAACCGAACGAGCGGGCCGGAGACGTCCTGGCGGCGCTGCTGGCTGGACGACACGTACGCCAGGATCGCGATTGACACGATTCCCATGTAGATGGAAATGACGGAGCTGGGAATCGGGGCAATGAACCCGAATCGGAGGAGGACGTAGATCCCTATCCACCAGGTGAGCGCCCATGTCAGCAGGTTGGCTCGACGGAAGCGAAGCAGCGCGAAGACAGCGACGACGGCGAGGACGAGCCAAATCTTCATCGCGTCCCTTTCGCCGGGGCGGCCGGCGCGGCCGCAGGCGTACCCCCTGGTGCCTTCGCAGGCGCGCCTGCCGCGGGCGGAGCAGCCGGAGCGGCTCCCGCGCCAGAAGCGGCGGCAGGAGCTGGCGCCGCACCAGGTGCGCCCGGTGGCGCCGCGCCCGCAGGAGTGTAGTACTTAGTACTCGTCTGGAGCGTGACCGTCGGCGTACCGCCAAGCGTCTGCAGGTACGCGATCACGCACAGAATTTCCTGATCGGTGAGGCCAATCGGCGGTTTGTTGATGACGGGCATCCCCGGATTGAATCCGGGCACGATGAACGCGTTGGGTTCGTATATCGTCTCCGCGAAGTAGTCGACGTCGGTATAGCCCGGCTTGCGCATCATCGCGCGGGCATCGACTCCCGAGAGATCGGGGAACCGGAACGGCCCCTCCGTCTTGCCGAGCGTGTGGCAGGTGAAGCAGAGTCCCTTGCCGTTCATGATCTCCTGGCCCACCTTGACCATCTCGCCTGTCGTCAGGGTGGCCGCGATCACGGTCTCCTGAGGAGGCAGCACTTCCTTCTGCGGGACCATCTGGCCGACGTACGTATAGAACCCAGTCGCGACGAAGACGAGAGCGGCGACGCGGAGGGGATGCGGGATCGTCATGACGTTCGCCTACGCTCGCCCCGCTTCCTCGGCGAGCTTCGGCGAGACTTCTCCGGAGGCTCGACGGACGCGAGCCTTGGTATTCGGTTCGAAATCGGGCTGGTCGTGCAGGCTCGTGAGCCAGAACACGAAGCCGATCAGGAGGAAGAACAGGAGAACAGTTACAGAGACAACCCGCGTCGCGAAGCCAATCGTGGGGGTGAACGCGTCGACCGACGTGTCCCGAATGACACCGTAGACGTGCCAGTGCTGGCGGAGCCCGGAGCGAATGTAACCCATGAGTCCCATGAGCCAGGTGAAGGTCACCGCGATGAAGATCAGTACGTATTGGGAGATCGCCGGCATCCTTCCCCACCGTACTTCGCCCGTCTTCTTCGCCCCGCTGAAGAGGAAGATGTCGATGGCCGTGATGGACACCATGGCCAAGAGAACCGAGCTCACTTGCGGCACGGACAAACCGATCCGGACCGTCGCCTCGACGAAGTACCCGTAGACGCCAAGGGAGATGACGATAATCGCTGCGGCCGCGAAGATCAGGAGCTGCGCCGCATGTCCCTTCTTCGCCCACGTCACCGCTGCGATCTTTCCCGTGCGGCGATACAGCAGGAAGCTCATGAACGTCGTCAGGATCAG
>JACXTT010001708.1_pt1 | contig 36088 bp, 31 predicted proteins | sample 9270951 | NCBI WGS metagenome assembly JACXTT01 (sample SAMN15532306, study PRJNA645909) | rock metagenome | isolation source: weathered quartz diorite | place: Puerto Rico | collected 2017-06-21 | reverse complement strand
GCCACCATGTACTGCTGATAACCGCCGTCGTAGCTGATGCCCGGAATTTTTACATTCTTGCAATTTCGAAAATCTCCGCGCCTGCAATAAAGACATACACCGTCGTGGCCGCCGTGCCAACCAATGCCGACGCGCTGTCCCTGCTTCCATTCGGAGACACCGGCGCCCAGCTCATCGATAGTGCCCACAACTTCGTGTCCGGGAATGCGGGGGTACTGAATCCAGGGAAACATCCCGTCTTTCGTCACGGCGTCGCTGTGGCAGATTCCGCAGGCTTGGATTTTGATGCGTACTTGCCCGTCTGCGGGCTTCGGGATCTCACGTTCGACGATCTCGAATTCTCCTCCCGGTCGCGAAATCTGCGCGACCTTCATAGTTGCAATTACGGTTTTCATAGTTGCCATTATGTCTCCTCTGTAGTTGTGAAGTTCAAAGCTCGCAAACCAGCTTGGGTTGGTTGCCAGCCTAACATGAACGAAGAGGCCTCGACGCCGGGCAGCAATCAAGTTAGACGATGTACTTCTAGATGTCCTGTCGAAGGCCGACCGCGCGATCGGTCGACTAGACGGATGCACCGAGACCCCTACCCCATTTGGATCTCTTTGTGTTCATGTATATACGTAAGGAAGCAGTGCTTTCCAGCCAAATTCGAGGGGACGCAGGCATCGCTGATGGATGTATTGGAATATGAGGCTACATCGCGGGATGGTCAGTCCCATAATGTTGGCGATGTGTTTAAAGTGCCGCCAGCACGTCGGGTGCGCGCAGGTATGCGGTTCGATCGGTCGCGTGAACCCGTGACGAACAAAATCCCATAAGCTTCCATTCCGCGAGCCTCTCACACCCTCTCGAGCCTAACAGGTTAGGTGAGTCCAATATATTCTTGCCATGCATGCCGGGCCAAATAGGTCAGTCGCGGCGCGCCGGCGCGGAGAGCAGTTCTTCGATCTCGCGATATAGGTCGGCTGGGCTTACGGGTTTGGAAACATACGCGTCCATGCCCGCTTCCAGGCACCGGTCGCGATCCTGCTTCATGGCGTGCGCCGTCATGGCCAGAATCGGAATCCGGCCGCCGGTTGCCTTTTCCCGCTCCCGTATCACCGCCGTAGTCTGGAGACCGTCCATGCCGGGCATCTGCACATCCATCAGGATCAGGTCGAAGGTGTCCGAGTCGAGCGCCTCGATGACTTCGTTGCCGTTGGCTGCGAGCACCGCAATTAGTCCGCGCTTTTCGAGCAACTTCGTGACCAGCTTGCGATTTACAGGGTGATCTTCGGCCACCAGTATCCGTCGGCCCGCCAGCGGATCGGGGCCCGATGGCGAGGCCGCGCCGGCCTGCGCCTGGTCGCTCTTTACGCCCAGCGTCACCAGAATCGCGTTAAGCAACTCCGCTTGCATCACCGGCTTTACCAGATAGCGGGCCACGCCCAGCTCCCGGCAGCGGACCCGCGTCCTGGGCGAGATCGCCCGCGCTCAGCATCATGACCACCGCGCCCCTCAGATCCTTATCCGCGCGGATGCGCTGCATCACTTCGAATCCGTCCATCTCCGGCATCTGCGCATCCAGCAGCACCAGGCGATACGGGTTCCCGGAGGCCTGCGCCTGCTGCATCATCGAAAAGGCCGCCATGCCGGTTTCCGCTTGATGGGCGTGCATTCCCCAAATCGTGCAGGCTTCGTCGAGAATGCGGCGGTTGCTGGCATTGTCGTCCACGATCAGCACGCGCACCCCCGCCAGTTCCTTCTGTCGCCCGCTCGCCGCCCAGGCAGCGCGCTCGCCCGTGCGTCCGGCGCGCATCGTAAAGTGGAAGCGGCTTCCTTCACCCGGCCGGCTCTCCACGCCAATCGCGCCGCCCATTAATTCCACCAGCCGCGCGCAGATGCTCAGGCCCAGGCCCGTGCCGCCGTACTTGCGCGTGGTCGATCCATCGGCTTGCGTGAAGGCTTCGAAAATAGCCGCCCGTCGGTCTTGCGCGATCCCGATTCCGGTGTCGCTTACCGCAAATTGCAGAAGCCACCCTTCCTCCAGCTCCCGTTCGACTCCAACTGAGACCAGTACTTCCCCCCGCTCGGTGAATTTCACGGCGTTGCCCACCAGGTTCAGCAGGATCTGCCGGAGCCGCACCGGGTCGCCCACCAGTTCCGGGGGAACTTCTGACCCGACTTCGCACAGAAGTTCGATCTCCTTTTGATGCGCCCGCAGAGCCACGGTCCGTAACGCCTGCTCGAGGACCTCCTGCGGCGCGAAGCTGATCGGATCGATCATCAGCTTCCCCGCCTCGATGCGCGAAAAATCCAGGACGTCGTTGATGATCGACAGCAAAGCCAGCGCCGAGCTCTGCACCGTGGACGAGTAATCCCGCTGCTCGGGCGTCAGATTGGTCTGCAGCACCAGCTCCGTCATCCCCAGGATGCCGTTCATCGGCGTCCGGATTTCGTGGCTCATGTTTGCCAGAAACTCGCTTTTGAGGCGGTTGGCCTCCTGCGCCTCCTGCACCAGGTGCACCAGCTCCTGCCGCGAAACCTCCAGTTCCTCCACCATAAGGTTGAACGCCACGCTGAGATCGGAGACCTCATTGATCGTTGCCACCGGCGCACGCTGCTTGAGATCGCCCGCCGCAACCTTGCGTGTGATCCGGACTAGGTCGTGCAACGGCTTGAGGATGAGGCGCAGCTGCACGTAGTGGACGGCGAAAATGAGCATCAGGGCCACAATCGCCACCGTCAGGCCGTTGGTCACCGTACGAAAAAACAGGAGCCGCTGCTTGGCCATGGAAAATCCTACGCGCACCACGCCCAGGTCGGACCTGCCGCTTTAGGGGCCTCCGAATCGAGTACCTGGCCGCCGGGGCGACCCGCAACGGTCTTGCCGACGTCAATGAATCTCTGGCGCGACTTCGGATCTTCGAAAATCGCGGCGCCGCCTGCTTTGCTCAGGCCGGGCCGGCCGGGAATCGCCCCGAGCGGAAATCCAGCGCGCCGCGCCTCTACAAGCACGTTGCCCGAGGCGTCTTCTATCAATACGTACAGCACGTCCTCGCTGCCGACCGCCATCGCAGCCGTGCGCTCCAGTTCCGCCCGGTTGCGGACCAGCAGCGCCAATTCGCTCTGGCTGCCCAGGGCTTCCGCCAGCAGTCCGGCGCGCGCTTCCAGCTGCCCCTGGAGCACCGAGCGCTGCGTCACCAGAAAGAGCACCATCAGGCACCCCACCGAAGTGCCCACCAGAAGCACGTTGGCGGCGAGCGCCCGGTTGAGCAGGCTCTGGGGGCGGCCCCGGGATGTCATGGAAGCACCGAGAACTCCCCATCCCCCAGAGCTGGCGACAGGTATCGCAGGCCCAGCGCCAGCGCCCAGGCTGCGGCTGCAATTATCGCGTTTCTGCCCGCAATTGATCTCAATTCGATCATCCATCGGGAGTTTTATGTTTATCCTATAGATGTTAAATACCTTAGCTATATAAAGTCAGATACTTGACAGTAACACACTAAAGTTTGATAATAGGGCTGTACTCACTGGCCGTTACCGGCTTTGGGCTCAGCCATTATCTGAACTTGAGGAGGTTCCCAGACATGGGCAAGATTATAGGCATCGACCTTGGCACTACGAACTCCGTGGTCGCCGTCATGGAGGCGGGGCAACCCACCGTCATCGCCAACCAGGAAGGCGCGCGGACCACACCGTCGGTCGTGGCGTTCACCAAGACCGGCGAAAGGCTGGTGGGCCAGGTCGCCAAGCGCCAGTCCATCACCAATCCCGAGAACACCGTCTTCTCCATTAAGCGCTTCATGGGCCGGCGATATGAAGAAGTGACCGAAGAAATGAAGATGGTGCCCTACAAAGTCGCGCGCGGCGAGAATGGCGATGCGCGCGTCGAGATCATGGGCAAGAAGTATTCCCCGCCCGAGATCTCGGCCATGATCCTGACCAAGCTGAAGGAAGCCGCCGAGTCCTATTTGGGCGAGAAGGTCACGCAGGCCGTGATCACGGTTCCGGCGTACTTCAACGACGCCCAGCGCCAGGCCACCAAGGACGCGGGCAAGATCGCGGGCCTCGAAGTGATGCGCATCATCAACGAGCCAACCGCCGCCGCGCTGGCCTACGGTCTCGACAAGAAGAAGAACGAAACCATCGCCGTGTATGACTTTGGCGGCGGCACGTTCGACATCTCGGTTCTCGAAGTGGGCGAAGGCGTGGTCGAGGTGAAGTCCACCAATGGCGATACGCACCTGGGCGGCGACAATATCGACCAGCGCGTGATCGACTGGATCGTCTCCGAATTCAAGAAAGAGCAGGGCATCGACCTCTCGCGCGACCAGATGGCGCTGCAACGCCTGAAGGAAGCCGCCGAGAAGGCCAAGATGGAGCTCTCGACGCTGCTCGAGGTCGAGATCAACCTGCCGTTTATCACGGCTGACGCCACCGGCCCCAAGCATCTCATCATGAAGCTGACGCGGGCGCGCTTCGAGCAGATGGTGGAGGACATCATCCAGCGGTCCACAGGCCCCTGCAAGCAGGCCATGGCGGACGCTAACGTTACACCGCAGCAGATCGACGAAGTCGTGCTGGTGGGCGGCCAGACGCGCATGCCGCGCATTCAGACCCTGGTCCGCGAGCTGTTCGGCCGGGAGCCGCATAAGGGCGTGAACCCGGATGAAGTGGTCGCGGTAGGCGCCGCGGTGCAAGGCGGCGTGCTGGGCGGCGAAGTGAAGGACGTGCTGCTGCTCGACGTGACCCCGCTCTCGCTCGGCATCGAGACCCTGGGTGGCGTGTTCACCAAGCTCATCGAGCGCAATACGACCATTCCCACGCGCAAAAGCGAAGTGTTTTCGACCGCCGCCGATAGCCAGACTTCGGTCGAGATCAAGGTCTACCAGGGCGAGCGCGCCATGGCGCACGATAACCGCCTGCTGGGTGTGTTCCAACTGGTGGGCATACCGCCGGCACCGCGCGGAATCCCGCAGATCGAAGTGACGTTCGACATCGACGCCAACGGCATCCTCAACGTCACGGCGAAGGACCGGGCCACTAACAACGAGCAGAAAATCACCATCACCTCGTCGTCCGGGCTGGCCAAAGACGAAGTCGACAAGATGGCCAAGGACGCCGAAGCGCACGCCGCCGACGACCGCAAGCAGCGGGATCAGATCGAAGCGCGCAACCGCGCCGACGCCATGGTCTATAACGTGGAGAAGACGCTCAAAGAGCACCGCTCGAAGATCAGCGATGCCGAAGCCAAGGACATCGAAGCGGCAATCGAAGAAACCAAGAAGGCCATGGCCGATGGCGACGCCGACAAGCTGAATGCCGCAACCGACAAGCTGACCCAGGCAAGCCACAAGCTGGCTGAGGCCATGTACAAAACCGCCGGCCAGCCGGGCGCGGGCGGAGCGCCGGACGCATCTGCCGGTTCCGCGGGCAATGGGGCCCAGGGCGGGCAGCAGAAGCCCAAAGACGACGTCGTGGACGCCGAGTTCGTAGACGTGGATCCGAAGGACAAGAAGTAAAAGAAGGTGTCAGGTGTTAGGTTTCAGGTGTCAGCAACCCGACACCTGAAACCTTGTTTATGACCACTCCCAAGCAAGATTATTACGAAACGCTCGGCGTCCCCAAGAGCGCCTCCGCGGAAGACATCAAGAAGTCTTACCGGAAACTCGCGCGCAAATATCATCCGGATCTCAATCCGGGCGACAAGTCAGCCGAGGAGCGTTTCAAAAACGTGCAGGTCGCTTACGACGTCCTGAGCGATCCCAAGAAGCGCCAGATGTACGACCAGGTGGGCTTCTACTCGGAAAACGGTTCTCCCGGGGGAGCATCTTCGGGCGAAGCGCCGCCTGGAATGGATTTTGGCGGCTTCGATTTTTCGGATTATTTCAGCACGCAGGCCGGCGCCGGACGCGGTCAACCGCGCCAGAGCGGAGGCGCGGGTGGCTTTTCCGATATCTTCTCGCAGTTCTTCCGCCGTGGCGGCCATGAGCAGGAACAGGCCGGGGCGCCGGAGAAAGGCGCGGATCTCGAATACGCGCTGAACATCGACTTCTGGCAGGCCATCCGCGGCACGCAAGCCAAAATCAACATCACTCGCCACGAAATCTGCCCCACCTGCAGTGGATCGGGCGAGGCGCCGGGCAGCTCCGTGACCTGCCCGCAGTGCAACGGCACCGGCTCCGTCTCCCAGATGGCGGGCGCCATGAAGTTCAATCTCACCTGCCCGCGCTGCGGCGGCAAAGGGAAGCTGCAGAACGCCTGCCCCACCTGCCACGGCGACGGGCGCGTCGCGCGCACCGAAACGGTGACCGTAAACATTCCGGCCGGCGCGCAGAACGGCTCGCGCTTGCGGGTGCCCGGCAAAGGCAACGCCGGTACGCTGGGCGCGCCCGCGGGCGATCTCTACATCACCACGCGCGTGGAAGAGCATCCGTTCTTCCATCGCAACGGCGATAACATCGAAATCCGCGTTCCGGTGACCGTGACTGAAGCCGGCCTGGGCGCCAAGATTGAAGTGCCCACCATCGACGGCCGCACGCTGCTGACCGTACGGCCGGGCACGCAGAACGGCCAGAAGCTGCGCCTCAGCGAAAAGGGCGTTTTCAATGCGCGCAAGAATCAGCGCGGCGATCAGATCGTGGAAGTGGTAATTCAGGCGCCCAAGGTGCAGGACGAGCGGACCAAGGAACTTCTGCGCGAGCTCGGAAAGCTGCAGGCCGAAGACCCGCGCGCGGAAATCTGGACGAAGGTTTGATTATGGCGAAAGGGCGTTCGAAAGCTGCCTACATGATCTCGGCCGTGGCCGAGCAGTACGAAATCCATCCGCAAACGCTGCGGCTCTACGAACGCGAGGGATTGCTGCGGCCGTCGCGCAGCGAGGGCAACACCCGGCTCTACACCGACAGCGATCTGGAGCGCCTGGAAGTCATTCTGCATCTGACGCGCGACCTCGGCGTGAACTTGGCGGGCGTCGAGATCGTTCTCAACATGCGCGAGAAAATGTCGGAGATGCAGCGCCAGATGGAAAACTTCGTCTCGACGCTCAATAGCGAGTTCGCCGCCCGCGCGCGCGCCGCACAGCCGGAAAAAAAGAATTCGCTGATTCCGGTAATCGCCTTCCCGTCCGGCAAGGGTTCTTCGCGCCGCTAGGCCACCTGCGTATACCAGTTCTCCACCGCACCCCCGCCGAACATCTGCACGAAATGGCGCATGTACTGATGCCCGTCGGGAGCCTTGACGCTGAAGCCATTTGGCACGTTATCTCCGGCCAGCGCAGGAAAAATCCCACCGCCGCACGTGGCGCCGATCACGGCGACATAGCCCTCGGGCGTAACCAATGCATCGATGGGGAGAGGCGCGGGCGGAGCGGGCGCGGGAGCTGGCGGAATGAACGCGGGATAGTCGGCGATGTTCGTGGACACCTTGATCGATCCCGGCGGTGGACTGTTCGGATCGTAGGGAATAATCCCGTAACCCGTGACACCCGGGGCCGCAGTCACGGCCGGCTGCACCATGTTGGGAACCCAGGTGTAGCCGTAGGTCTGGCGAAGCACCATGACCTTCCACGGTTCCCAACTCCACACCGTAATGGCCAAGTCGATGATGAGTCCCTTCTGCGCCAGGGCCTGCGCCGCCATCTGACGTTGGCCGTCGTTACCGATATTCTGCAGCCCTTGCACGGGCGGCGGCTGCGAGTTCCAATATGCGGCGTCAAATGCCGGATTGCTGTCCACCGTTTCTCTCCTGCCCCAGTATAGATCCCGAAGTCTCCGGTTCCGGCTACTCCGGCGGGGGATGTGGCGAAGATTCAACGCGCTAGAGAAGTTGCGATGCGCGTGAACCGCCATCCGGGCGGGGCGCTAGAATAAGAGAATCATGCTGGCATCGTTTCTCCGCAAGTCCTGGCTTTTTCTGCTGCTGTTGCCTGTGCTTACAGCGCAGAGCCCGGCGGATTTGTTCACCAAAGCGCCGCCCGAGGTAGATGCGGCGTTGCGCGCCCGGATTGCCAAGTTTTACCAGGCGCACGTGGACGGAAAGCCGCGGCGCGCCGAGGAGATCGTGGCCGAGGAGTCGAAGGATTACTTCTATAACGTCCGCAAGCCCCAGTTCCTGAGCTTCGAGATCAGCAAGATTGAGTACTCCAAGGATTTCACCGAGGCGAAAGTGATCACGCTGGTGGAAACCTACGTGATCGTGCTGGGCTTTGGAAACAAGCCGATGAAAGTACCGGTGACCAGCCTGTGGAAGATCGAAAACGGCCAATGGTGCTGGTACATTACCGACGATCTGATCAACACCACGCCTTTCGGGAAGCTGGGAAATCCGCCCGGCGCTGACGCCAACGGCAAGGCGCCCCTGCCTGATATCAAGAACGCACCCGGGGTGGCGACGATCACCCAACAGGTGAAGGCGGACAAGCTGGTGGCGGAACTGAAGGCCGCTGAGTCCTCTTCGGACCAGGTCACCATCCATAACGGCATGCCGGGCACGATCACGCTGGAACTGCGGGGCCCCACACGGCCTGGCCTCGAGATCAAAGTCGATCGGAACGAGATCCCGGTGGGCGAGAACGCGGTGGTGAGCTTTCACTTTGAACCGAGACCGAATGTTCCCACGCGGGCCGCGCGTGTAGACGTAGCCATTCAACCGCTTAACATCACCATTCCCCTGCGAGTGACCTTTAAGTAGAGCTCGCGCAAAAGAAAAGGGGCGAACCTGACGGCCCGCCCCTGTGGTAAATGCTTTTGCCGTGCCTTACTGGATTGGCATGTGCGATCCCACGGCGAAGACGTTGGAGCCGTTCACCGGGATGGCCAGATCGAAGGCCACGTTCGCCCCTGATGGGGCATCGCTGTTGACGATGAACTCTACTTCCCACACACCGATCAGGTTGGGCGCGTAAATCACCGAGGGTTTGGCGTGAGTACCGTGATGATCGATCCCGACGATCACCGGGGTAGTGATCGCGATATCGGGAGCGGGCGGCGGAGGAGCGTACATGTTGGTCAATAATGTACCGTCCGGCGGGATCAGGCCGGTAACGAAGGCCCGGATCGTTTCTCCCTTGACCGCGGGGTTAGTGGGAGAGACAAAGCTGCCATCGGGCCGCACCATGACGGCGATGGCCGTGGTCTGGCCCTGCGGCACATAGGAAAAAATGCCGGGAGCGCCGGGCAGAACCGTGGCGGTGAGAGGCGTGAAATTCTGGACCCCATTGACGGTGACGACCACCGGCACGCTATCGCCCGGAGGCGTTTCGAAGGGAACCTGAACGGCGACCATCTCCTGCCCATTGATGTTGGACACATGGTAGATGGGCGCGTAAACGCCGTTGAACTGTACGGTCACGTTGGCGACCTGGATCGGCAGCGGCCCGAATCCGAACGTGTCCGGGATCACAGACCCATTGATACCTGGAGCCAGGCCCTGACAGGTAAGGAGAGCGACGCCACCGGGCGAAATGAAGTTCGGCGCGTAGCTGGCGCCGTTCCAGAACGTCTTGGCGGGGTCACAAGCGGGCCCCGGCGGGTGCGACGACAGATTGAACGTTTGGGTGAAGGTGCCGGCGCTCGAGGTGGTGGAAGCGGTGATCACGATCGGACCGGCGGTGGCCCCGGCAGTCACGGTGGCGGAAGCCTGGCCGTTCGCGTCGGTGACGGTGTTCGGAGTTCCGACAACCGCGCTGCCACTGGTCACGGTAAACGTCACGGGGGCACCTTGCACTCCGGTGCCGTTGGCAATGGCCTGAACGATCAACGGATCGGCGAACTGGGAGCCCGCGAGGGCAGTCTGCTGGTCACCCGAAATCTTATTGAATCCTGTAAGCACAATGTTGACGGAGAGGTTGAACACCGCCGAGACCTTACTGTCGGTGGTACGGACGCGGACCTGCACAACACCCGCGACGTTGCCCAGAATCACTTGCGCTGAAACCTTGCCGTTATCATCCGTGGTGGTGCGCAGGTTGGTGAATGAGGCGGTCCCTGCCACGACCGGTTCGAAAACCAGCGTAACTCCAGCCAGCGTGTTGCCGCCCAGATCGCTCAATTGCGCCACAAGAGGCAGCGGCAGCGTTTGCCCGGGACTTCCGGCCTGGTTGTTGCCGCCGGTAATTGTCAGAGTAGCGGCAGATCCGGCCACGACTTTGTAAGCGAGCCCTGGGAAGAAAACATAGTTGCCCACCGTGACAGTGAAGCTGCCGATGCCGATCTTCCCTCCATATACAAGATTGCAGTTGGCAACACCACTGCTATTGGTCAACACCGTCCCGGTAGAACAGCCGATAGTAGATGGGTTGCTGGGGATATCCGGCCCGACGGAGACGGCGACGTTGGGGACCCCTTGCCCGGATCCCGATATGGCCTTGACGAGAACCGTGACCTGCGTGGTTCCTTGCTGGCCGGCCGGGCCACTCACGGGGAGTTGGCTAAGAGTGGGCGAAGTGAGGCTCACCTGGACCTGAGGGATGTTGCTGGGATTGGACACGGTGGTGATGGTGAACTGGGCGTTGGAGGCGCTGCTGCCTAATGTCGCGGTCACGGTGGTTTGGACAAAGGGCGTCCCCGCACTCGGAATCGGCGTAAACAGGGTGTTTGAAGCATGGCCGCCGGAGTCGGTGGTGGTGGTGGTTTGACTGAGATTTCCTATAGACCCGGCAGTCCCGGTTGCCTTCCAGGTTACCTGAGCCGAAGGCTGGGGCTTGCCCGTGGCATCGCGCACCAACACAGTCATTGACTTGCTGGGGTTGGCCGCCAGAACCAACTGGCCGTTGCCCGACACGACGGTAACGGTTTGCGCGTGGGCCGCGATCACTGCGAGTAGACAAATTCCGATAAAAATCCAACGTACAGACCTAGGATTAGCCATCATTCACCTCGTGGTTTTGAAAAACACAGCCTGGGAATGGACGCGGAGAGGACCCTAGTATAACACCGGGACGGTTCCTTAGGAACCACAAATTCGCAAAAACCAGGCTTTTTATGAGAGCGCGAAACACCCTAAAAAACAAAAAGGAGGAGAGCCGAAGCTCTCCTCCCTTGAATTGCTACGTGAGACGCTTATTCACCCAGCATCTCGCCAGCACCCACAGCGGCTTTATCAAAGCCATTGGGAGAGCGCGGCGGATCCGGAATCACCAGAGGCAGATAACCCATGGCCACATCAACCGCACCTACGCGGGTGACGAATGCAAAGCCATGCGCATACTGGAACTGGCAATCAGCGATGACATAACCCTGGAAGCCCGGGGCTACCGACAACGCCGTGGTGGTGTACGTCGTACCAGCGTCCACATTAGCGGGCGTGGTAAACGCAGCCGGAGCAGTGTCGCCGAAGAAGTTCAGCGTGCAGGTTCCGGTCTGGGTCGAGGTACCGTACGGATCCTGCGAAGTATTGGAGATCGCAAGACCAGTGTCGAACCCGGCCTGGTTGGTCACGAATGGGAACAACAGGTGCGTGGCGCACTTGCTGATGGTGAAGTTGTTCACCGCTTTGGAAGTATCAGCAAATCGCGGAATCGGATCGCTGGCCGAAGCCACGGTCACAGTGCTGACCGGAGCAAAGCTGGCGCCGACCGTGCTCGTGCCCAGAGCCGGGATGTTCTGACCAGGATTGGCCGTAAAGCTGATGGTGACGGGAACCACGAAATCCTCGGTCGAGGAAGCCGTGTTGGCGCGCAAAACTTCGTAGATCGCCTCGCCGTGACCAGTGGAATCCACCGATATGGAAGCCCAATTTTGGGAACAACCAGTACCGTTGGCGGTGACCGCGTTGTAATTTCCACCTTCGGTGGCGGTCAAATGCGCGTACAGTGAAAGCGTTGGACTGCTGAGCTGCGTACCGGTCAGGTTGAACTCATTGGGATTGGTCAGGGAAGGATCGGTATCGTAACCCAGGTCTACAGGCACCCAGACGGTGACGCCAGCATTGACGCTATTGAAGGTAATTCTCAACCGTGTACCAAAGTCCGCCGTGCCGGCATTGCCACCCAACAGCGCGGGATTATAGAAGAAGGTTTCCGTGTTGTAGGCGACGCCGGGAGTGTCCTGAGGATTGAGGGTACTGGCGGAGGCCCCAAGGTCAGAGCCAAAGCTTCGTACCTCGAAGGCCCTTGCAAAGCCTTTATTGAGAGTAAGTGTATTGGCTGCGACAGGACAGGTTTGACTGGTGCACTGCTGGAAGCTGCCCTGAGTGCCCGTAGTAACGATCAAACCCTGCTGCACCGAACCAATCGTCTGCGATGCGTTGTTGCTGCTGATCGGCAGGATGCTCGGGTTGCTGCTGGTCAGGGTTTCGGTCACGCCGAGGGGCGTGCCATTGGCAACTACGCCGAGAGCATTGGCATCCGCGCGGATGTTGGTGATGCGGAAGATGCGGTTTCCACCCATGGTGCCTGGAGGAGCAATCGGCACGCCGTTAAAGATGATCGAGTTAGTCTGCGTGGAAAGCCACTGGCCTTGCCAGACGTTGAAGGCACCGGCGACGAGATAGGGACTCGAAGCCGAGGCACCCAGTCCAAGCACCGGGCAAGCGTTGGTCTGGCTAGCCGGCACCGTGCAAACATTCTGGTTGCCCACTGGCGGCTCATCGATCAGTAACAGAGCATCCGTCGCGCCGGTGGCGGCGGTCAGAATGCGGCTGGTCACATTGGTATTCAGGAAGATCTGAATGTTGACCGTGGGGGCAGGAGCACCGGGATCTATGGGCGTGCCGCCGAGGCACGTCAGAACAAAGTCGCCACCTTTTTCGGTCAAGCCTTCCGCCCGCATCTGCACGGCAGGCGCGGTGGATTGGCACGTAAAGGGCTGCGCGCTAACGGTGCTTACTGCCCCGAACAGAAGGGCCAGCGCTGCAAGCGCGATAAAACATCTGCGAAAATCTGCCATTTCCTTCTCCTTGTAAAGTGCGTTATTGAATCGGTCGAAGTTCTCTTGCAACCTGAGCCTCTGACTATTCACACAATCTCTTTAACAACCTTGGGGAACTTCTCCGTGTCGGGCGGAGAACCGAATCACCGGCGGCCCTCAAGTGGGCCGACAGCTCCAAACCAAAAACCCGCGATCAGCACGTTTCAACGTCAGTTCTTCTTTTTGAACTTCTCATGTTGTGCTTGCGGGACCAAAAGCGCACAATTGCAAACTGCATCGGACGTGGTAAAGATATTCATAACCCGAACCCAAGACCGGTGTCAAGAGAAAATTCTTTATCTTCAACGCGAAAACCGGATTTTGCACGCCTGGAAACGTATTGGAGCATGCGACTTAAGTGCCGTCAATCACCGAGGATCAAAAACCTCGAAATCTGCATTGAAGCGCCTCTAAATGCGACTCAAGTGAGTATACGAGCAGCGTGGCGATTTCCTTAACAAAAGATAAGGTTCAAAAAACAGCGGCACGCGGCTGCCGCGCAAGTATAACCAAACGCTCGCAGAAACTGCGACGCACGGATTGTACCAGTCAATAATATGGGTGTGTGGATCACCGGAGTTTGGGCGCTCTGAATTGCAATAGAGACGCATCGGCGTTGGGCGATTCCGCACTTTCGGAGCACTCCCGCGTGGTCTAAGTAAGAAATATTAGTAGTTTAATCGGCTGACAAAATCGCTGCCTTGGGCAACCGCTCTCTTACGTTCGCGGCTCGGAATGCGGGGCTAGAACAGGAATGAGCCGCCGATGGAGATTTCCATCTGGTTGAGGCGGCCGCTGGTGCCGGCCAGTTTGAAGGGCTGGCCGGTGTTGTATTCCCTGAAATCCAGGCGCAGGCCGATGATGGACGTCACTCGCATTTTGACGCCGGCGCCGTAGTTGACGCCGAACTTGGTCACTTCGTTGCCGTAATAGATCGACGCCCCGGGCGGCACGAAACTGCTGAATTGCACGCCGCCGGCGGCGAACGGGCGGATGCGCGATCCTTCGGGCGTGGCATAAAGCAGAAAGTCGTAGAAGCCCTGGTGAACCGGCAGGGAGACCTTGGTGCCTGCAACATTGAGGTTGCTGTGGCTGTACGCGTAACCGAATTCATGGCCCATGAAGCGGTAGGTGTTTAGCGCGAACCGGAAGGTGAGACGGAATCCGCTATCGAGGGTGACATTGCTGGTATTTCCCAGCTGGTCAACGACCGTTCCGAGGCTGGTGTTGCCGAAGCGCGACACGCCACCGCTCAGGGAAAATTCGGCAACCTGGGCCGGCGCCGCCGCGACGCCGGCGAAAAAGGCGATTATCGCGGGCAACGCGCGCATTTCGCCTCAGGCCACCTTAAATTTATCGCGGCAGGCCGCCGAGCAGAAATAGACCAGTTCGCCGTTTACGGTTTTATTCATGGAGGTGCTGGTGGGGACAAAAGTTCCGCAGACGGGATCCTGCTTCAATTCGCCGCCGCTGGGACCGGCAGTGGCCGGATTACCGGGCGAGGGCGGGGCCTGAGCCTGAGGCCGCATGGCCTGTGAGAGGAATCGCGCGACATTGACTACCACGTACCTGATGATGGCGAAAATCACCAGCAGGAAGAGAAGGCGCAATAAAAGGCGAAACATTGGAAAGGCCCATCACCGGCCCGGGGCCGGCACGCCGAGCCCGCGTTTAATTCTTTTTCTTGGCCTTCTTGGCAGCAGCCTTCTCGGCCTCGGGGCTCACATAGCTGGTGGTCACCGAGCCCTGAATTGAAGCCAGAGCGCCCTTGGCGGATTCCGCGAACGGCCCGGTGGGCTTCAGTTGCAGATACTTCTCGAGAGCTTCTTTGGTTCCGTCGGCCGGGATGACTTTGCCGTCGGGCGTGACGGTGGCTTTACCCAGCAGAAACATGCCGTATTGATACTGGGCGTCGGCGTAATTGGGATCCAGGTCGATGGCTTTCTTGAACACCTCGCCCGCGGCGTCGTTCTGGCCACTATTCACCAATACGGCGCCGAGATTGTAGTAATAACGGCCGGCGTTCGGGGGGTCGATCTGCGCGGCCTTGGTCAGCTCGGCCTGCGCCTCAGGAATCTTGTGAGCCTTGACGAGGGCCAGCGCGTAATTATTGTGATAGGCGGCGTCATCCGGCTTGAGCTCGATGGCTTTGGTGTAAGCTTCGAGGCCCTTTTCCAGGACAGGCTGCTGCTCGGCGCCAGTCTTTTGGGCGGCCGATTGCATATAAGCATCCGCCAGGTGAGCCCAGATCACGGTCTGCTTGGGATCGAGCTCGTTGGCTTTGTTGAAGGCCGCGATCGCCGCATCCCACTGCTGGCCGTTCATGGCTTGCATCCCCTGATTGAAGGCATCATTGAGCTGTTTGTTTTTGCTGAGGGCTTGCTCGCGCTCCTTAGCGGCTTTTTCGAGAGCGGCCTTCTGTTCGGGAGACATGCCGCGTTCCTGTTCCTTGGTCAGCGAGCCGGACTCGGCTGCTTTGGCCAGCGACTGCTGCCTGGCCTTGGTGTCCTTCATGTTGAAATCGTTGACGGTAGAATCGCCGAGTTTGGTCCGGACATTGTCCACCGAATCGACGTCCTTCCCTTCGACTTCGAGGGTGATCTTGTAGTTACCGAGCGGGAGGCCGGTGTGGAAATAGTGGCCTTTCTTGTCGGTCTTGACCTGGTAGTGGCCTTTGATATCTTTGCGGTCGATCTTTACCAGCGCGCCCTTGAGCGGCTGGCCGTTTTCGTCCTTCACGTCCCCTTCGAGCGACGAAACCTGCGCAAAAGCCGCGCCGGCGAAAAGCAGGAGAGCCGCGGCTGACAGGGCAGCGGTTTTAAGCCTGGATGGCATGAGGAAAATCCTCCACGGACAAATTTTTACTTGTAAATATCAGCATACTACAGGAGACTTGGGCGGATCTAACGGCGGTTTCAGGTTTGATAGGATGGACATTAACCCAAAGGACTGTCTTGATCGATACCGTTCCGGACATACTGGCTCGAATTGTCGCCCGCAAGCGGGAGGAGTACGCCCAGGCTACCACCCTTCGGCCGGAACTGGAGCGGCGGGCCGCGGAGATGCGGCCGGGGCGGCGGGGTTTCCGGGCGGGTTTGGTGCGGCGGTCGCCGGCGATCATCGCGGAGATCAAGAAAGCGTCACCGAGCAAAGGCGTGCTGCGTGAGGATTTTGACCCTGGAAAGCTCGCGAGAGATTACGAGCGGGGCGGCGCGGCGGCGCTTTCGGTGCTGACGGATGAGCCTTTTTTTCAGGGCAGCCTGGAGCATCTGGCGGCGGCGCGGAGCGCGGTCAGCCTGCCGGCGCTGCGCAAGGATTTCACGCTCGATGAGTATCACGTGGTGGAAGCGGCGGCGAATGGCGCGGACGCGGTGTTGCTGATCGCGGCAATTCTGGATGAGACGGAGATCCGCACGCTGCGGGAGCTGTCCGCTGCGTATGGGATGGCCGCGTTGGTGGAAGTGCATTCGCAGCGCGAGGTGAGGGCCGCGGTGGCGGCGGGCTCGGACATCATCGGGGTGAACAATCGGGATCTCAAGACTTTTGCAGTGACACTCGAAACGTCGCTGCGCCTGGCGGAAGACATTCCAGCAGGAGTTTTGAAGATCAGCGAGAGCGGGATTCACTCGCGGGAGGACATACGGCGGTTGGCGGACGCGGGATTCGACGCGTTTCTGGTGGGCGAGCATCTGCTGAAATCGGCAAGCCCTGAAGCGGCGCTGCGCGCTTTGGTGGGTCTGGCATGATGGTGAAGATCTGCGGTATCACCAACCTGGAGGACGCGCTGGCGGCCGTGGAGGGAGGGGCAAGCGCGCTCGGCTTCAATTTCTGGCCGCGCAGCCCGCGATATGTGACGCCGGAGGCGGCGCGTAAGGTGATCGAGCGGCTTCCGGAGAAGGTGTATAAGGTTGGGGTATTCGTGGATGAAGAACCGGGCGCGGTGACAGCGGTCGCGAGCAAAGCCGGGCTGGACGTAGTGCAGTTGCACGGGCACGAGACGGTGGACGATTTTCCGGGCGGCGTGCGAGTGTGGAAGGCGTTGCGCATCGGCGCGGATTTCGACCGGGCGGCGCTCGACCAGTTTCCGACGGAGGCGCTGCTGCTGGACGGGCCGGCGAACGGAGTGACGTTCGACTGGACGGTGGCAGCGGGCATCGAGCGCAAGGTGATCGTCGCGGGCGGGCTGGACGCCGAGAATGTCGGCAAGGCCATCGCGCAGGCGCGGCCGTGGGGCGTGGATGCCTGCTCGCGCATCGAGAGCAGTCCGGGGAAGAAGGATCGGAACAAGATGGCGAAATTTCTCAAGGCGGCGCTCGAATCATGAGTTCGCTACCGGACGCCGGCGGACACTTCGGCACGTACGGAGGGCGCTATGTGCCCGAAGTACTGATGTCGCCGCTCGAGGAGCTGGAGCGAAGCTTTTGCGAGGCACGCGAAGACCCGGCGTTTCAAGCCGAGCTCAACGAACTGCTGCGCACGTATGCCGGGCGTCCGACGCCGCTCTACTTTGCGCGGCGGCTGACGGAAATGCTGGGCGGCGCGCGCATTTATCTCAAGCGCGAGGACCTGCTGCACACTGGCGCGCACAAGATCAACAACTGCCTGGGGCAGGTATTAGTGGCCCGGCGCATGGGCAAGCGGCGCATCATCGCCGAGACCGGCGCGGGCCAGCACGGCGTGGCGACGGCGACGGTCTGCGCGCTGTTCGGCCTCGAGTGCGTGGTCTACATGGGCGAAGAGGACATGCGGCGCCAGCGGCTGAACGTGTTCCGCATGCGGCTGCTGGGCGCGAAGGTAGTGAGCGTGGCCAACGGCAGCCGGACGCTCAAGGACGCGATCAGCGAGGCCATGCGCGACTGGGTGACCAACGTCGCGGCGACGCATTACCTGCTGGGGTCGGCGTTGGGATCGCATCCGTATCCGCTGATGGTGCGGGAATTTCACAAGGTGATGGGTGAAGAGGCGCGGGCGCAGATCCAGCAAGCCGAGAAACGCCTGCCGGACGCTGTGTTCGCCTGCGTGGGCGGCGGCAGCAATGCCATCGGGGTATTTCACGCGTTTCTTCCCGACGAGAGCGTGCGGCTGATCGGTGTGGAAGCGGGCGGGCGCGGCGAGCGGCTGGGCGAGCACGCGGCGCGTTTCTCGGGAGGCTCGCCCGGGGTGCTGCACGGCGCGCGCAGCTATCTGCTGCAGGACGAGAACGGGCAGGTGTCGCTGACGCACTCGGTTTCAGCGGGCCTGGATTACGCGCTGGTGGGGCCGGAGCACGCATGGCTGCACGACCGTGGCCGGGCGGAGTATGTTTCGGTTTCGGACCGGCAGGCTCTGGATGCGGCGCGGCTGCTCTCGCAGACTGAAGGGATTATTCCGGCTCTCGAATCTGCCCACGCGGTGTCAGAAGCGGCGGCGCGGGCGCCCCATGAAAAGGGAAAGGTGTTCATCGTGAATCTTTCGGGGCGGGGAGACAAGGATATCGACATATACCGTGAAAACTTTCCGGAGCTGGATGCGTAGGAAGAAGGCAAAAGACAAAAGGCAAAGGGCAAAAGGCAAAAGGGAAGGCGGCTGGTCCGGTCAAGGCCCTTTTGTCTTTTGCCTTGGTTCTTCGACATGACTCGCATTGGCGCTTTGTTCGAGAAACTACGCGCTACGGGCCGAAAGGGGCTCATCGCGTACATCACGGCGGGCGATCCGTCGCCGGAGCGAACGCCGGCGCTGGTGGAAGCGCTGGAGCGCGGGGGCGCGGACCTGATCGAGCTGGGTGTGCCGTTCTCGGATCCGATTGCGGACGGTCCAGTGATCCAGCGGGCGGGCGAGAGGGCGCTGCTGGCGGGGACGACGTTGCGGAAGGTTCTCGATATCGCGCGGGAAATCCGTAGCCGCTCGGAAGTACCGCTGCTGTTGTTCACTTATTTGAATCCAGTGCTGCGGTACGGGTTCGAACGGCTGGCCAAGGACGCGGCGGCATGCGGCATCGACGGGTGTCTGCTTACCGATGCCAGCGTGGATGAAGCCGGCGATTATGTGCGGGTGATGCGGGCCGCGGGGCTGGACACCGTTTTCCTGGCGGCACCGACCAGCTCGCCGCGGCGCCTGGAACTGGTGGCGCAATATTCGAGCGGGTTTGTATATCTGGTTTCGCGAACCGGCGTGACGGGCGAGCGCGATTCGCTCTCGGACGCCGTGGGGCCGCTGGTACGGGCGATGCGCGCTATCACGACGCTGCCGCTCGCGGTGGGGTTCGGCATATCGCGTCCGGAACACGTGGCTGAGCTGGCGCGGCAGGTGGAAGCGGTGGTGGTGGGGAGCGCAATCGTACATCTGATCGAGCGCAATCTTGAAAACGTGTCGCTCGAGATCCAGCTCGAAGCCTTCGCGCGCGAGCTGAAACACGGATTTGAAATGGCCCCGGCGGGAGTGCGCGAGCCATGACGCGGGAAGCCGCCGAGAAAGCGCTGGCGGAATGGCGCGAGCAGATCAACGCGCTGGACCGCCGTCTGATCGATCTGCTCAACGAACGGACGCGGATGGTAGAGGAGATCGGGCGCGTCAAGCGGGAATGCAGCATGCCGATTTATGAGCCCAAACGCGAGGAGGAAGTGCTGCGCAACATAGCGGAACACAACGCCGGGCCAATGCCCCAGGAGGCCGCGCGGAGGATCTTCGAGCGCATCATCGACGAGATGCGGACGGTGCAGCGGATGCGGATGGAGTCGAGGCGGGATGGAGAGTAAGCCATGCTGGTCGTGATGCAGGAAGGGGCTAGCGAAGCGCAGATCCAGGCCGTGATCGACCGGCTGGTGGAGCTGGGCTTCGACGTGCACCGCTCGACCGGCGTGGTGCATACCGTGCTCGGCGGCGTGGGCGGCAAGGACGAATTCGACGCCGACAGCTTCGAGGTGATGGAGGGCGTGAAGGAAGCGCACCGCATTCTCTCGCCGTACAAGCTGGCCAGCCGCACGTTCCGGCCGGGGGGAACGGTGGTGACGGTCGGGGGCGGCGGACGGCCGGCGGTCGAGATCGGCGGCCAACGGGTCGCGGTGATGGCCGGGCCGTGCAGCGTGGAGAGCCGCGAGCAGATCGAACGGGCGGCGGAGATCGTGGCGCGGAGCGGGGCAAAGATCATCCGCGGGGGCGCGTTCAAGCCGCGCACGTCGCCGTACAGCTTCCAGGGCATGGGCGAGAAGGGACTGGAACTGCTGCGAGTGGCCGCCGACCGGCACGGCCTGCTGGTGGTGAGCGAAGTAATGGACGTCGTGCAGATTCCCCTTGTGAGCGCCTACGCTGACATTCTGCAATTGGGCGCGCGCAACATGCAGAACTTCACGCTGCTGCGCGAGCTGGGCCGGCAGACCGAGCCTGTGCTACTCAAACGGGGGATTTCCGCGACGATCGAGGAGCTGCTGCTTTCGGCGGAGTACATTCTCGCGGGCGGAAATTACGACGTGATCCTGTGCGAGCGTGGCATCCGCACGTTCGAAAACTACACGCGCAACACCATGGACATCTCGGCGATTCCCGTGGTGAAGAAACTTTCGCACCTGCCCATGGTGGCCGATCCGTCGCACGGAACGGGGCGGCGCGACAAGGTTGCACCGATGGCGCGGGCCGCTCTGGCCGCGGGCGCCGACGGCCTGCTGATCGAAGTGCACCCCGACCCCGATCACGCGCTAAGCGACGGCGCGCAATCGCTCAGGCCCGCGCAATTCGAGGAGCTGATGGGCCAGTTGCGGATGATCGCGCCGGCCGTGGGGCGAGTGATTTAGAGGGCGATGCAGACTGTCGCCATTGTAGGAGTGGGGCTGATCGGCGGCTCGTTCGGCCTCGCGCTGAAGAAAGCCGGGTTCTCGGGAACGATTCTGGGGGTGAGCTCGGCTGCGACTCTACGGGCGGCGATCGAGCGCGGCGCAATTACTGATGAGGCGGTATCGCTGGCCGAGGCCGCCGGGCGCGCCGATCTCATCTACCTGGCTCAGCCCATCGGACGGATTCTCGACACCCTACGGCATATCGACCCGCTGGTGCGGCCCGGCACTTTCATCACCGATGCAGGGAGCACCAAGAGCGCGATCGTTTCGGCGGCGCGGCAGCACATCCGGCGCGGCGTGTTTCTGGGCGGCCACCCCATGGCCGGGAAGGAAAAGCGCGGCGTGGCGGAGGCCGATGCGGAGCTATTTCGCGGGCGGTCTTACGCGCTCACGCCGGATGGTCCCGAAGCGCTCGAAAAGCCGGGCGCGAAAGATTTCATGGAATGGATTCGGCGGATCGGGGCGTCGCCAGTGATCCTGAGCGCCGAAGAACACGACCGCATTGTGGCGTTCACCTCGCACCTGCCGCAATTGGTCTCGACGGCCCTGGCGGCCACGGTGGCCGAGCAGGCGGGCGACCGGCTGGCGGTGGCTGGACCGGGGCTGGCCGATACGACGCGGCTGGCGCTGAGCCCTTACGAAGTCTGGCGCGACATTCTCGCGACGAACAGCCAGGCCATCGAGCAGGCGCTCACGGCGTACCTCAACAAGCTGGAGTACCTGCGCGACAACCTGCGCACGCGCGAGATCGAGAGCGAGTTCGAGATCGCGGCGGCGCTGGCGGCGACGTTAAGGAAGTAAGGGGATCTGCGGAGAGGCACGGCGAACTAAAGTTCGCCGCGGCGCGCTGAAGCGCGCGCCACTAGTGGTAAGGGAACGCCGAGATTTCAGCGTCGGTCTGCCGATCGTCCCAACGGAGCAGCCGGCCCATTTCTCGAGCGAATGGCAGAAGATTCTCGGGAGTCCACTGGCGCTCATGGCCCCAATAGGTCGAGACGAACATCACATCGGTGAGGTTCTGAGCCATCTCGTGCTCGACGGCGAAGGAGATCTGCGCGCATTCGAGGCGTGTGAGTCCCGACGGCGCGTTTTCCGGTAGGCCGGCCAGCACGTTGGGGGCTTGGACGCCGTAATCGCGGACGATGTGAGTGATTTCCTCGGGCGAGAGGGCATGGCGCGCGGCCAACGCGGCGGCGGAGGCGAGCAGCTCGTCGATGTGCTCTCTCGTGTTGCCGCCCAAGGGCGTTGAGGCGGTCTTCGAAGGCGCTTGAGAGATCAAATCGGCGGCTTCCTCGCTCATAGCGCGGTAGGTGGTGTACTTGCCGCCGGCCACGTGTATGACGCCATCCGCCGCTTTCCAGATGCGGTGCTCGCGGCTGGCTTTGGTCGCGGAGAGAGCGCCCGACCGCACCAGCGGACGGAGCGCGCTGAAGGTCGAGAGGGGCGCGGTATCGCGTGCGGAAGGAAAGAGCCGGCGCACGATGCCCAGCAGATATTCGGTTTCCTGGGGTGAGATGCGGACGTCATCAGGACCGCCGGTGTGATCCACGTCCGTGGTGCCCACCAGGGACAATTGACGCGCGCTGCCCCAGGGGATCACGAAAATGATGCGGCCCGATTCTTCAAAATAGGCGATGGCGTTGTCGCTGGTGTTGACGCGCGGAATAACGATGTGCGAGCCGCGTACCAGGCGAAGACCGTCAGCCCAGGCGCCGGTAGCATCGATGATAGTGTCCGCGCGGACGCGGAATGACTCGCCCGACAGGCTATCGGTGACGGTGACGCCGCCCAGGCGCTGGGCCTGCGCATAATTCACTACAGCGGCACCGAGCCGCGCGGCGTCCCAGATGTTTTCGAGCACAAACCGCGCCGACTGGACCTGGCAATCGTAAAAGATTGCGCCGTGCGTCAAACCCTGGCATGCCATGCCCGGCTCGAGCTGCGCGACTTCAGCGGACGGGAGCACGCGATGACGGCCGATATTGCTCTTTCCCGCGAGCCGATCGTAGATCGCGAGACCAGAGCCGTAGAAAATCCGCGCCGGCCATCCGTACATCGGCATCAGAAACGCCTGCGGCGTCACCAGGTGCGGGGCCAGATGGAGAAGCGTAGCGCGCTCGCGCAGCGATTCGCGCACCAAATGAATTTGTAGCTGTTTGAGATAGCGGAGGCCGCCATGAATGAGCTGCGAGTTCTTGCCGCTGGTCCCGGAAGCGAAATGGCGCTGCTCTACCAGCGCTACGCTCACTCCGCGCATCGCGAGATCGCGGGCGATGCCGGCTCCATTGATGCCGCCACCCAGAATCAGAACATCGAAACGCTCACGGCGGAGGCGGTCCAGGTTGCGGGCGCGGCTTTGGCGGTCCAGTGCGGGTTGGGGCGTCATTCCATCGCGCTGCCGTAAATCAGATCGTGGTCCCCCGGGGGGACAAAGCCCGCGTTGCGCACGGCGGCCGCGATTTGCGCCCAATGGCGGATTTCGTGAAACAGAATGTGGAACACGAGCTTACGCGGCGTGAGCACGTCCGACGAATCCTGGAAATGAAATTCGCGCTTGCGGATCATCTCGGCATCGGGCGTGACGTGAATGAACCGCGTCAATTCCTCGCGCGCTGTGCGGCCAAAGGCAAACAACGCCCGGACATCCGCATCGGCCACTCCGGTCTGTTGGGCGAGCGGCGATTCTTGCTTCAGCCTTTGGGTGTGCCTCCTTTCGACCAGGAAAATGTGGTCCATCAGTCGCCACACCGTTGGGAAGCGGCCATCGCGCTGCAGCGGCGCGTCCAAGGCAGCGGTGGGCTGGGCCGCGAACCACTGCTCCCACTTGCCGCGCTCGCCGTTGGTGTAGCCGAGCAGCTCATCGATGCCTAACGCAAGAGACATGACTACAATTTTCAACGCACGGGCGGACCGGTTGCAATTAGGCCGGAGCCGGAGCGCGGCGAAGCTTCGATCCCAGCGCGAGAAGGCACAGCAGAATGCCGAATGACGCAATCGTCAGCACCCTGCCAATCCGATTTTCGAGCGGCGTCTCGAACTGCAACCGGATCGTCTGCTCGCCGGGCGGCGCCTCGATCCACATGAATCCAACCGGATCGGGGTGAACCTGGAGTCTGCTGCTGCCCGCGTAAGCATGCCAGTTAGGATCGAATGTCTCCTGCACCAGAATCGACTGGCCCGGCTGCAGGGTGGCGTGAAGTACCATGGCATCGGTTCCGTCCCACTGCGCGGATGCGGTGGCATCGGGGCCCTGTTCCACCGCGTCCTTGTAAGCGCGCAGCCGGTCCAACTCCTGAACCGACCGGATCGGCTGAAACGACTGGAACGTGCGCGTTTCGACGACGCGTGCCAGGCCGGCATAACGGCGAGGGATTTTGTAGATGATATTGCCCTGATGGTCGTTATAGATTACAGGCAGGATTCCGTTGAGTTTTCGCGGATCGGAAAAATCGTGATAGTTCTCCTGCGAGCGCTCGTCGGGAACGATGACGGCATCCACACCCAAGGCTTGCATCCAAAGTACGGCAGCGTTTGCGTCCGGTGTGTTGGTAATGAAGTAGTAGACCTGCGGCACCAGAGAGTTGATGAGGCCCTGATCGGAACCGCCGTGCATCTGAGCTAGATCGCTCCAGGTGTCATACCAGAAGCGGATCGATCCGGTGGCAAAGCAGCGCGCGCCGGGAAGATTTTGTCCGACCCAATCGGGCACCCGATACTCAACTCTTTGGCGATAATCGGGGGCGCTCAAAGCGATTCCCCAGGCATGCTGAACGTAGCCGAGGGAAGTGGCCAACGATATCACTACGATGGATAGAGCCGCCAGCCTGCTCCACAGCGATGGGGAAAATGGGAGGCGCGGCCGGGGCGGGTCCGATTCCCACAGGCGTCTGAGGCACTCGACCAGAAGCAGGATCAAAACCAGATCGAGTTCCGGTATGAAACGATGCGCCTCACCCATCAACCGGAAATTGAAATAATACTGACCCACGACGACGAGCGCGAAGGCTGCCGCACTGCCACACAAAAAGATGAGCCAGGCCAGCTCGCGACGGCCTCGCGTGTAGCGGAAGGTGACCAGCCCGAATGCCGCCGCGGCTATCAGTGCTATCCAGAGGGACCACGCGTTGCCAGGAAGCGATACGTACTGCATGTTCCTGAGCGTGACCTGGAGGTAAGAAGGGACCAGCCAGAACGCCGTGAGCCCGTACGCCAGCGCCGCAATGCCGGCCGCGCGCAGCCAGACAAGATTGTCGCGGTGGGTTACCCGGACGCTCCAGACCAGAATGGGAAAGAAAATGGCCAGGGCCGCGGCACCATAAAAGTTGGTCGACACGACCCAGGCGGAAAGTAGCGCAGCCAGCGCCAGCATCGCGGGGCGCCAACGCTCAAGCGCCAGAAAGGCGCACAGCAGCGCGAGCGGCAGCAGTGCCAGGGCCGAGATGTGCGGGCCCTCGCCCCACTGCGCCAGCACCAAGGCGCGCTGAGGCATCAGATGCCACGAATTCAAGCGATGCTGCCTCATCAATAGGAAGCTGGGAGAGAGAAGCAGCGTCGCCATTGCCGAAAGCCAAGCCGCACCGCGCGATTTGGCAGCAACTCGCGCCAAGAGATATATGGCCGCGATTCCCAGGCAATAGAAGAACGCGATGTAAAGGTGGTACGCCCGGACGGGGAGGATCGGAAAAAGTTTCGACAATCCGGCGACACCATATCGCAAGGCCGGCGGGTAGACGTAGTCGAATCGCGTGCCGCAATACCACAGCGGCTGCCATAACGGATGCGGCCAATGATCTTTCAGAAACCTGCCGTCGGCAATGAATGTGCTCTCGATCGAATTCCAGGCAACGGTGTACTTTACTTTGAAAAGCGGCCGGATCAGAATCGCGGCCAGCAGAAAAATGATGAGGACATCCAACAAAACGCCCGGCCAGGTTCGATTTGGCTTCATCGCGGAATCGGCTAAGGGCGGATTATCGCAAATGCAGCGGTAATCGCGGAAGCGGCGGGACAGCCGGCGGCGTTACACTGATGTCGTGAATCGCAGAACATTTCTAACCAGCAGCGCGGGAGCCGCGCTCGCGGCCGCCACGCCGCCGGCGGCCAAGCCCGCCTCTCCTCGCTTTATCAAGAGCATTTGCTCGATCATTTTTCCAAGCCAGATGCCATTGCCTGAGAAATTCCGGCAAGCCAAGAACGCCGGATTCGAGGGTATAGAGGTGCGCTTCGGCGACGAGGTGTCGGCATCGCTGAGCGCGGACGAAGTGAAGCGCCTGGGCGACGCCGCGCACGAGGCAGGCATCCAGATCGCCACTATGTGGGCCGGCGGCGCGTTTCGCACCAACCCGATCAACAGCCCGGACGCTGCGGTGCGCGCGAGGAGTCTCGAGGGGCTCAAGCAGGCTATCGAGTTTGCGTCATATCTCAACTGCGGCGCGCTGCTGCTGTACCTGTGCCGGCTGGGCGACGGGCCGAAATTCCAGTACGGATACGAAGACACGTGGAACCGCGTAAGCGCGGAGCTGCCGAAGGCCATTCCGTGGGCGCAGGAAGCCAAGGTGCTGCTCAATCCGGAAAACGTGTGGAACAAGTTTCTGGTCTCGCCGCTCGAAACGCGTAATTTCGTCGACCAGTTCCACAGCCCGTGGATAAAGGCCCATTTCGACGTGGGCAACGTGATGCAGTATGGCTATCCACAGGACTGGATTCTGACGCTCGGGCCGCGCATCAAGCGCGTTCATCTGAAGGACTACAAGCTGTCGGCTCGCGCCGAGCAGGGGCATTTCGCCGACTTGCTCGAGGGCGATGTGGACTGGAAGGAAGTAATGGCGGCCTTTGTCAAGGTTGGCTATCGCGGGTTTATGTCGCCCGAGGTCGGACACGATCCCAACGATCCGGAAAAGATCCGCAAGGTGTCGGACGCGTTCGACAAAATTCTAGCTATGGCGTAAGAGCGGCACCCTCGTGCAGCGTGATTGTCGGTCTCACTCACCGCTCTCTGCAAGCAGTTCGTTAGCATTGGTAGGCTTCGCTTAGAACTTCACGCAGCCTCTGCATGCAATACTCAGATTAGCTCGCGTTGTCAATGGCTTCACCCTTCTTCACCGCCTGCAAATCAATCCCCAACGCCTGGCATTTCTTATACAAGTGGCTGCGCTCCAGGCCTAGCGCTCTGGCCGTTTCCGTCATCCGGTAGCCGTGACGTTTGAGCTCCCCGAGCAGCACCTCGCGCTCGAAAGCATCGACGCGCTCGGCGAGCGTGCCTGTCGATGTGGTGCCCGGAGTGGGCGACGCGGCCGGTTGCTGTGGCAGCGTGGCTTCCACGGTCGCAGCATCCACCGTCTCGCCGGAAAGCAGCAGCAGGCGCTCAACCAAGTTCCGCAACTCGCGCACGTTCCCCGGCCAGGAATAGCGCTCGAGCGCGGACATGGCCTCCGCCGTGAAGGCCTGCGGCTTCCAGCCGTTCTGCTCGGCGATCTGGCGCGCGAAATGGTCCACCAGCATGGGAATGTCATCGAGGCGCTCGCGCAGCGGCGGTAGCGAGATCGGAAAAACGTAGACGCGGTGATAAAGATCCTGGCGAAACGTGCCCTTCTTCACCAGGTCATCAAGATTCCGGTGCGTCGCTACGACTACTCGCACATTCACCGCCACCGGCCGGTCCCCGCCGACACGCTCGATTTCGTTCTCTTCGAGCACGCGCAGCAGCTTGGTCTGCATCACCGGCGGCATATCGCCGATTTCGTCCAAGAACAGCGTGCCGTGGTGCGCCTGTTCAAATTTGCCCGTGTGGCGTGTGGCGGCTCCAGTGAAAGCGCCTTTCTCGTGACCGAACAGCTCGGATTCGATCAGCTCGGCCGGCACCGCAGCGCAGTTGAGCGTCACGAAGGGCCCGCTGGCTCGCGGGCTGCGCGCATGCACCGTCCGCGCGATCAGCTCCTTGCCCGTGCCCGTCTCGCCCAGTATGCAGACGCGCGTTTCGCTTGCCGCCACGCGCTCCACTTGCGCCATCACGCGCCGCATGGCTTCGCTCTTCCAGATGATTTCGTGCTTGCCGACGCGCTGGCGCAGTTGCCGGTTCTCTTCCTCGAGGCGCTTGAGCTTCAGCACGTTCTCGACGGTGAGCAGCAGCTTGTCGGTCGAAAGCGGCTTTTCGAGAAAGTCCACCGCGCCCAGCCGAGTTGCGCGCACCGCCATCTCGACATTGGCCTGCCCGGAAATCATCACTACCGGTGTCGCGAGGCCCAGGGCCTTGAATTCTTCGAGGAGCGCGAGGCCGTCTTTCACGGGCATTACGACGTCGGAGAAAATCAAGTCGAACGGCTGCGCCTTCACCAGCTCGATGGCGCGCGCCGCGTTGTCGCATACGGTGGCTTCGTGCCCGGCAAGCCGGAAAGCGCGGGCCAGCGAGGCGAGCGTATTGGCGTCGTCGTCGACGATCAGAAGGTGTGCCATGTCAAGCGCGCAGAGCTTGCGTCACCGGAAGCTCGATGCGAAACGTTGCCCCGCGCCCCGGCTGGCTTTCGACTGTGATGGTCCCGCCGTGGTCGCTCACCACCGATTGCACGATGGCCAGGCCCAAGCCCGTGCCGTGATGCTTGGTCGTGTAGTAGGGCGTGAACAGCCGGCCGCATTCTTCTTTGGTCAGGCCCTGGCCGGTGTCCGAGACTTCGAGAATCACCGTGTTATTGTACTGCTGGGTCGCCAGGCGCAACGTTCCTCCATCGGGCATGGCATCCATGGCGTTCAGCACGAGATTCTGCAAGGCGCGCTTGATTTGCTCGGGATCGGCCTGAATGGAGGGAAGATCGGGATCGAGATTCAAGTCCAGCCGGATGTTCCCCAACTGCGCGAACTGCGCGTCGAAGAGCTGCAGGACGGCGCGTGCCAGGTCGTTGAGCTGTACCGCCTCGAACTGCGGCGTAGGCATCTTGGCGAAATCGCTGAAGCGGCCGATGATGGTTTTTAGATTCGACAGTTCGGCCAGCAGCGTGGCCGTGCTCTCGCGGAACACTTCTTCAAACTGAGCGGGATGCTCGCGCTTGGCCCGCTCCAGATTCTCCACCGTGATCTGTAGCGGAAATAGCGGATTTTTGAGCTCGTGCGCGAGGCGCCGCGCCAGTTCGCGCCAGGCGGCGACGCGCTCTGCCTGTACCAGACGCTCGCGCTGCTCGGAAAGCTCGCCGGTCATCCGGTTGAAGGCGCGAGCCAGGTCACCGATCTCATCGTGCGAATCGATCTCGACCCGCGCATCCCAATTTCCACGGGCCACTTCGCCCGCTCCGGCGGCCAACAGTTTCACCGGACGGGTAACGCGCGCCGTAGCCCATCCGGCCAATAGCAGCGCCAGTAACGTGCCCGCGCCGCCGACGGTGAGCCCCACCAGTCGAATCAAGCGGACCAGTTCCGCCACCTGCCGGCGGGAACTGCCGATCAACAGCACCCCAAGCGGACGGCCGTCGCGGCCATCGAGCGGGATAGCGTGAAATGTCTCCGCGCTTGCCGCATCCGGCCCCCACCGGATTTCGCCCGTCACTTCCCGGTTGCCCTGGCGGACCTCTTCGATCAGCGGCGCGAACCGCCGGGCTTCGGTCAACCCGACTCCGTCGAGGGCCTGTGGAGAAAAGACCGGTTCGACATCGCGATAGAGCAACGCCCGCATGCCAGGCGGCAACACGAGCGAAGCCAGCAACGTCTGGTCCAGCCGGCGGCCGGCAATCACAAAGAGTCGCGCATCGCCCGCCGTCGCGACCCGGACCGCTTCAAGAGCCAGGGCGGCTTCGTCCGACAAGTCCTCGCGCCTGAGAAATGCGGGCTGTGACTTCCAGTCCACCGGCTCGGTAAGCCAGGTTTCCTTGTAACCGAATCGCGCTGGCGATTGCGCCGAAGATACAATGGTGCCGTCACCCGCGGCCAGTTCAAGAAAATGGAGCCCATTCGCCGCCGCCAGAGCCGCCGCGTCATTGAAGTGCAGCGAAGGGTCCGGCTGGATGGCGATGCGCGCCGTCGCATCGGCTTTCGCGATGTGCTCGGCCGTCCGTACCACTTCCTCGCCACGCTGCGCGAACTCCTGGCGGAACTGCTTGACCAGCGCCGCCGTGCGTTCATTGTCCAGCCGCTCGAAAGCGCGCTCGGTGGAGCTGGAAACGATCCACACCACCATGGCGACCGTCACCGCGATGGTCACCGTGAAGACTAACAGCAAGCGGGCGCGGAAGGTCACGGCCGCCTCGGCTCGAGCCAGGCGTTTTCCAGCCGCCAGTCGCCCCAGGGCCCAGGGTCCCAGTTGCGCAGACGCGGGCTGAGACCCAGGATCTGCGGGACGTGGAACAACGGCACTACGCGGTAATCGTCGAGAAGCTTTTGCTCGGCCTGAAAGAGCGCTTCCGGCGCACCGCCGGAAGGCGCCTGCCGGGCGAGCCCGAATGCCGCCGCGATATCCGCCAGCGCCTGCGCGGAATCGAGCGAACTGAGCCGCACGCGCGCCAGCCGCACGTCGGCTTTACCTCCCGGCGCAACCTGGAGCACCACCCCCGCCTCCCGAACATTGAGCGCGATGCGTTCGGCGATAAGGCGCGCTAGCGGATCGGCGGGATCGTAGGAGAGGGTCACGCGAGGAACGGGTTGGATGAGCGCGACACGGTCGCGCGCCCGCTCCAGATCGCGTGCCGCGGCGAACAGGAACGCGTAACCCGTCAGCCATTGCGGCAGCAGCGCGTTGGCCGGTTGTCCCTGCCGCTGCAGAAGCACGTTATGAATGGCCGCGCGATCGATGGCCAGCGCGATCGCCTGGCGCAGGCGGGCGTCCTCCACCGCCGCGCGCCCGCGCTCGAAAACCAGGGCCAGCAGTTCCACCGGCGCAGACGTCCACATCCGCAGCCCGCGCTCGATCCCGCGGCGTGCATCTTCGATGGCCAGTTCCGCTACATCCGTCTTGCCCAGTTCCAGATCGATGGACTGATCGCGATACGCGCGCCCCATGGAGAGCTCGATCGCATCCACAAACGGCCGCCCGCCCCAATAATCGTCGTGGGCGGCCAAAAGCGCGCGCTTTCCGGGCTGCCACTCGGCGATGCGAAACGGCCCGCTGCCGCTGGTCACCGCATTTGCGCCGCGGCGCAGCACGGCATAACGCGGGCCGGCCAGACGCACCGGAAGATCCGGCGCCGGGTTGTCCGTTTGGATCGCGATCGTGCCTTCGCCCGAAACCGTGACACTCATTGAGCCCTTGAGGCTCGCCGCCACCGCCGCCGCATTAACCGGCGAACCATCGTGAAACTTCACGCCCGTCCGCAACGTGAATTCCCAGCGCTTGAATTCGGGATCGTGCTGCCAGGAAATGGCCAGAGCCGGGCGCGCTTCACCCCGTTCGTCCAGCCGGACCAGCGAGTCATACACCAGCGCCACAAGCTCGGGTGGCCATTCACCGGGGTCCGTAAAAGTGAGAGCGCCGTGAATCTCGATCCCGAGAGTACCGCCGTAGTGCGGGCGGGTTTCCGCCCTGGCGCCCGCCAGGAAGGCGATCAGGCTAATGAGCGCAAGTGATCGCCAGGCGAAACGCCGCATACCGGCCGCTCTTCAAATCACGCGAGATCGCGAACGCCACACCGCGCTCGGCCGCGGGCCATAGCTCCGTCACCGGGCCCGAAAACGTCACCTCGCCCGCGGGCCGCGGGGAGCCCTCAACGATGTCATAGGCGCGCACGGAATCCGGAACCGTCTCATCGCCCGGCGCGGTGGCGAACACCTGGGAATGCGCGCCGCATTCGCTTTCGACTCCCGCGATGCTGCTTCCCCACCCTTCCCATGCGCTGTTGTTTTTGACCGTCGAGTAGATGTATGCCCGCCCGTCCACCCCGCTCAGCACCCATCCCGTCGAATCGTGCACTTGAAACTCCGCCGCCGAAAAAAATGCCGGAACGCTCTTCTCCGCTCCGTTGGGCGCGACCACGCGGCCGCTGAAGAAGTTGCGCGCGGGCGTGAACTGCGCAAAGCCGAGCATGCGCAGCCCCTTCCCGATGGGCCAAAGCGATTCGTCCCGGCACGTGATGCTCATCCCGCCTCCGGCATTTCCATTGCAGGTGAGGCCCGGCAGATACGCCTGGTAAGCATCGCCCTGGACCGTGAGACGCCCGCGGAGGTCGCGCGGCCAGGGGCGTGACACCGGAATGCGCACGCTCAATCTGCGCTCCCATGCCCCGCCCGAACTCTCATAAAGCGAGACCGCGGCTGCGTCGAGCACTACCAGGCCGCGCCCTGACGGAGCGATGTCGAGGATGCGCTCGTCCTCGTCGAGCATGAGTTTCTTGTCGATCGTGATGGATGCCGTGTTCGCCTGCGCGGGCAGCTTGGGGCGGTCCTCCATCACCACCTCTCGTGCATCTCCATGCCGGATCTCCGCGGCCCACAACGAACCGCGAATATTTTCCGAAAAGGTCACCGTCACCACGGCCCCAGCCTGCCCGGCGCCGGCCGTGTTTACGCCCAGAACGCGCAGTTCGCGCTCGATCGCTTCCCGTGCGCCCGCTTCGGACGGGCCGGCGGACGCAACGTTAGTGAAGCCCAGCGTCACCGCCTCCCGCGGTTCGAGATGCTCGGCGATCTTCCGGGCCAGCGCGCGGGCGGTCTCGTCGAAGCCCTGGCACCAGGCTATCGCAGCCATCAAAAACAGAATTTTCGGAAAGAGGTTTCTGGGGCGGGCGCCCACCATCGAGTTCGTGCGCCATCATAGCACACGCCCGGCGCCGGTCAGCCTCGTGTCTCGCGCGCTACCGCATGCGCCTTCGCAGGAAGCGCGCGCACCAGCATCGCGAGGCAGAACCGGGCGGCCAGGAAGGCTACCGGAAATGCCGCCGCAATTACCGCGCTCAATACGAGAGTGTTCATCAGGTCTTCCATGTTTCCCCCTTACTGGCCGCCGCCGGCTAGGCTTCCGGTCCCGCCGAAGATTTCGGCGACTTCGGTATCGCGCTCGCCGTGCAGCTCCACCACGTCGCCCACCGCCACCCGCTCGAACAGATCCTTCACATCGGTATTGCGCATGCGGACGCATCCATGAGAAGCGCGCCGCCCGATGGACCGCGGGTTGTTGGTTCCGTGAATCCCGAAGCTCTTGCGGCTCAAGCCGATCCAGCGCGGGCCGAGCGGATTGTCTTTGCCCGGCCCGACCACCACGCCCGGCCCGTACCACGTCGGGTTGGGAATGCGCTGCACGATGGTGAACGTTCCGCTGGGCGTGGGGCTCACGGGCGCGCCAACCGCCGTGGGATAAATCTTGACTACCCGCCCGCCTTCGACCAGCGCCAGCTTCTGGTCGGGGATGCTGACCACGATGCGGCGACGCAATGAAGCATCGTCCGCCGCAGGCCGCGTCCCGGCCTGATTTTCCTGGCAAAGCGCCTCGGCTGCAGCCACCAGTGCCACAGCGATTAGCGATCTGACATTGCGGATTGTCTCCCGGCTGGTCCTCATTTTTTCTCTCCTCCGTTGGCTCACGCCAAACAGAAAGGCAAGCCGGGGACCGCGCGCAAGTCGCTGATTCCATAAGATAATGGCGCGTCGCCGGCGTGTCAGTCAGGACACGTGGCGTGGGAGGCGGGACGCGGGCGGGTAAAGCGCTCGCCCCGAATGGCCGATCAAACAGTGACGCCGCAATGCTAATCCCCGATGTCGTACCTGGCGATTCGAAGCTCGATACAACTCAATTCCTACTCCGGCCGGATGTTGCTCGGAGTAAGGTCCGGGGTCGCCGGTTAAGCGATTTGCCCAATTGTTCGTTTACCCCGCCTTGTTTAGCCTAAAAAGCGGAGTGTTATGCTACGGAGCGTCATCATCTGTCCGGACCAAGAGTTGAGCGCGGAACTGCGGGAGGTGCTGGAGCAAACGCGCAGCGTCGCGATTTTGCGGGTGCTGGACACCTATCCGAATGAGGTCGACCTGGTTCGTTTTTTGCGCGCAACGGCGCCGCAAATTGTGTTTCTGAGCGTGGAATCGCCCCGGCAGGCGCTCCCCATAACGGCCGCCATCGAGGTTCAGGCGCCCGGAACACAGGTCATGGCCATGAGCCGGTCGGCAAATCCCGATGCGCTGATGGAGACCATGCGGGCGGGCATTCGGGAGTTTCTGGCGCCGCCGTTTGAAGCCGGAGCCATACGTGAGGCGCTGGACAGGGCCGCACAGGTCCTGGAGAACAAGCCGGCCGCCATCGAGTCCACCGACGCCGTGTTCGCTTTCCTCCCCTCCAAACCGGGGGTCGGTTGCTCCACTATCGCGTTGAATACCAGCATGATGCTCTCGCAACTTCCCGACACCAAGACGCTGCTGGCGGATTTCGACCTGAATTGCGGGATGATCGGGTTCATGCTGCAGATGGACTCGCCCTATTCGGTCGTCTCGGGCGGTGGAAAACGCACACGCGATGGATGAAACGCTGTGGCCGAAGCTGGTGACGAGCACGGGCGACCTGGATGTTCTAACCGCCGGCAAGCTGGCGCCCGGCTCTCGGATCGAGGCCGTGCAGATCCGTTACCTGCTCGAATTCGCCCGGCGCCAATACAAAGCCATCTGCCTGGATCTTTCCGGAATACTCGAAAAGTTTTCGGTGGAAATCCTGCATGAGGCGCGGCAGATCTTTCTGGTTTGCACGCCGGAGGTGCCCAGCCTGCACTTGGCACGTGAAAAACTGCACTTTCTGCGCAGTCTGGACCTCGGAAGCCGTGTTAGGGTCCTGCTTAACCGGCTGCAGCGCCACAGCCTGATCCCGGTCTCCGAGGTGGAGAAAATTCTGGCCGCGCCGGTGTACATGACCTTCCCGAACGACTACTTGGGTGTCCACAAGGCGCTCACCGCCGGAAAGCACGTAAACACTGCTTCTGAACTGGGGGCGGGATTCCGCGCGCTGGCGGAAGCGATGCGCGGCAACAGCCAGTCCACTCAGCCCACCCAGCCTCTCAAACCCGGATTTCTGGATTTGCTCCGTTCCCGCAAGAAACCGGCACCCGCGCCCAATCCGAGCGGCGTGCTGGCCTCCTGATCGGTCAAACGGTGCTATTCGCCGGGACCAGTTCGGCGGTCCCCCACTTCAGCAGGCTGGTGCACGGCCGCGTAAGTGGATCATCGTAGTGGTTCGGGCTGATGCGCAGTGCGTAGCCCAGCCGGCCGGTCTGTTGCGGGACGATCTCTTGGGCGAAAATGGCTACCGCGCCATTCTTCTCTACTGCGGGCAAAACCATCACTTCGGTATCTTCCAGGCCGCCGCTCGCGCCCACACGTCCGATCACCACTTCCACGCGAACATCCTCGGGCTCCAGCCCGGCCAGATCCACCGCGGCGCGCACCGGCACCCTGACGCCGCTGGTCACCGGTCCGGCGGGTGTGGGACCGGTCCCGACGAAACGTACCCGATCCCAGACCTCGCGCACTTTCGAATGCCATTGCACGCGCTGCCGCGCTCTCTCAAAGCGATCCTGTAATTGGGCGCTGAAGGCAATGTGCGCGGGTTCGTACAATTCCCGATCGTACTCGCGCACCATGCGGCGGCAATCAAATCGCGGGCTCAGGAACCGGATGGATTCTTTCACCCGGCGCATCCACTCCGTGGCGCCGGTGTCGCGGCGCTCGTAAAACATGGGCACGATTTCGTTTTCCAGGAGGTAGTAGATGGCGCTGGCGTGCATGTTCTCCTGATCCTCGGCGTACGGGTCGCGATCGCCGATGGCCCAGCCCCCGGATTCCTCATAGGCTTCGTCGAACCACCCGTCCAGAATGCTGAGATTCAACACGCCATTCAGAGCGGCCTTCATGCCGCTTGTGCCGCAGGCCTCTTCGCCGCGCCGCGGAGTGTTAAGCCAGATGTCTACACCCTGCACCAGCTCGCGCGCCACTTTCATGTCGTAGTCTTCGATGAAGACGATGTGCTTCCAGAGGTCAGGGTCGCGCGAATACTGCACCGCGTCGCGGATCTGCGACTTCCCCGGATGATCTTTGGGGTGAGCTTTTCCAGAGATGAGCAGCTGCACCGGCCGATCCTTGTTGGAGAGGATCCGTTTCAGGCGCTCCGGATCGCGGAAGATCAGGTTGGCGCGTTTGTAAGTGGCGAAACGGCGCGCGAAGCCGATAGTAAGAACGCTCGGATCGAGTACTTCGGCGGCGTGGCGCAGCTCGGAGGAAGCCGCCTTGCGGCGGAGCGCCGAAGCGGTCTGCCGGTCGCGGACAAAGGCGATGAGGCGGCGCTTGCGGCGGCGATGCACCTCGAGCAGCTCTTCATCGGGGATCTCATCCACGAGCTCCCAGGTTTTGGGATCGTCGGTGTGCTCGCGCCAGTCAGGTTCAAGATACTGGTCGTAAATATCAGCCAGGTCGCCGTTGAGCCAGCTAGGCATATGGACGCCGTTG
>JACXTT010001707.1_pt1 | contig 36089 bp, 29 predicted proteins | sample 9270951 | NCBI WGS metagenome assembly JACXTT01 (sample SAMN15532306, study PRJNA645909) | rock metagenome | isolation source: weathered quartz diorite | place: Puerto Rico | collected 2017-06-21 | reverse complement strand
GCAAGCGCGTCGAAGAGCAGCAGGCGACCGGTAAGCGTCTCGCCCGCGCCGATGACGAGCTTCAGCGCCTCGCTCGCCTGGAGTGATCCGACGATTCCCGGCAGCACTCCGAGCACGCCGCCTTCGGCGCAGCTCGGCGCGAGCTCGGGCGGCGGCGGAGCGGGGAAGAGGCAGCGGTAGCAGGGCCCGACGCCGGGGTGAAACACCGTCACCTGGCCCTCGAAGCGGTAGATGGAGCCGTGGACGACCGGGATGTCGTGCCAGACCGACGCGTCGTTGACCAGGTATCGCGTCGGGAAGTTGTCGGCTCCGTCGACGATCACGTCCCACCCGGCGCTCAGGATCCGCTCGACGTTGTCGGACGTGAGCCACTCCTGATACGCCTCGACGTGCACGTCGGGGTTGAGCGCTTCGATCGTTCGCTTCGCCGACATGACCTTCGGCTCGCCGAGCCGATCGGTCGAGTGCACGATCTGCCGCTGCAGATTCGACTCGTCGACCACGTCGCCGTCGACGACGCCCAACGTGCCGACACCGGCGGCGGCGAGGTAGAGGGACGCCGGGGAGCCGAGGCCGCCGGCGCCGATCAGAAGCACGCGCGCCTCCAGCAGCTTCTGCTGCCCCTTCTCGCCGACCTCGGGGATCAGCAGATGTCGCGCGTAGCGTGAGCGCTGCTCCGGGGAGAGCACCTTGGGCGTCTCGAACTCGAAGCCGTTGCGCTTCCAGTCCGTGAACCCGCCGCTCATCGAGCTGACGTGCGAGTAGCCGAGCTCGCCGAGCGACTTCGCCGCGAAGGCCGACCGGGCACCGCTCGCGCAGTAGACGACGATCTCGAGGTGCTTGTCCGGTACGAGCGCCTCGATCCTGGACTCGAGGTTCCCGCGCGGGATGTAGAACGCCCCTGGGAGGTGGCCTTCCTGCCACTCGTCGGGCTCGCGCACGTCGAGCAGCAGCGGCGCGTCGCCGGAAGCGACGCGGTCGTGGATGTCGAGCGTCGAGACTTCGTCGATCTCCGCCTTGGTCTGCGCCAGGATGTCTCTGTACGAGGGCATTACTTTCACGAATATAGCAACGGTCGGGCCGAAAACCGAAGCCCGCATGGTGTCGAACGCCGCATCGCGCCTCGTTCTTCCCGGCTACCCTCGGCGATCGTGTCCGCGCGAGTCCGGGCCTTCGTCATCACAGGTCTCATCGCCGCGCTCTCTGCCGGGGTCGTCGTCGCGATCGCAGCCCGCTCGGGCGGCGAGCCGCCACCGCAGCGGCAGGCAACGCCTCGACCTGGGGCGCCTCCGCTCGCTCTCGATCTGGGGCTGCGAAACGACGCGGAGGCCCGGGCGCTCCGGAATGCTCTCCAGCTCTACACGGCGGGGAAGCGCAGGCAGGCGACGACGATCTTCTCCCGGTACGACTCGCTCGAGGCCAGGGTCGGGCAGGCGGCGGCTGGATGGCCCAACGGGACGGTGTCGGGTCTCTCGCGCCTCGCCGCTCTCTACCCGAAGAGCGCGCTCGTGGAGCTCGAGCTCGGTCTGGCGCTGTACTGGACGGGCGGCTCCGGCGCCCAGGATGCGTGGCGCCAGGCGGCCGTGCTCGAACCGGACACATCGTACGCGGTGGCAGCGGCGAACCTCCTCTACCCGCAGTACGCGAAGAACCTCCCCGTCTTCGTTCCGGCCGAAACGAGCCTGCTCGCCGGGTTGAGCGGGAGGCCGCCGGCCGATCAGCTGCGGATCCTCCGTCGCTGGGCTAGGCAGGGCGTGCACGGAAGCGCCGCACTCGGGCATCTCCTCTACGGCGTCGCCCTACAGCGGCTCGACCATCCGATCTCCGCCCGCAAGGAGTACGACTCGGCTGCCGAGCGGGCGCCAACCAACGTCGAGGCGCTCGTCGCCTCAGCGGTCGGTCGCTTCGACAAGGCCGATCCGTCGGCGGCGTTCTCTCGCCTAGGGCCGCTCAGCCGCCGCTTCCCGAAGTCGGCGAGCGTGCGGTTCCACCTCGGCCTGCTCCTGATCTGGATCGGCTCGGTGGAGCAGGCGAAGAAGGAGCTGCGGCTCGCGATGACAGTCGAGCCCGGCTCGCCGCTCGTCGCCGAGGCAAATCGCTATCTCAAGCTGATCGCCCAGGCAGGAAGATGATCAGTCTTGGCCCGGCCAGACGCGTGATCATTTTCTTTGACGTCGGGCATGTCTGTGGCTAGCGTGGGAGATAACGCGGACGAAGGGGGCAGTCTGAGCGCTACGGATCGTGAGGCGGGCTCTCGTGGTCCCGTCGAAGACGTTCTCGACACCGACGAAGCACGCACCCTGCTCGAGGCCGGGCGATCGGTGGGGCGGCTCGACGCCGAGGAGATCGCGCTCGCGCTCGACGAGCTCGACCTCGACGCGGGCCAGATGGACGAGTTCTACGCGGCGCTCGAGGATGCACAGATCGAGGTCGTGCCGGCCGCCGATGCCGACGAAGCCGACACCGTCACCGAGTTCGACGCCGAACCGGAGATATCGACCGACACGCTGCAGCTCTTCCTCAAGGACATCGGCAAGGTGCCCCTGCTCACCGCGGCGCAGGAGGTCGAGCTGGCAAAGCGGATCGAGCGCGGCGAGCACGCGGCCAAGCAGGCGATGGTGGAGGCGAACCTCCGGCTCGTCGTGTCGATCGCGAAGCGGTACCGCAACCAGGGCCTCCCTTTCCTCGATCTGATCCAGGAGGGCACCATCGGGCTGGTGCGCGCGGCCGAGAAGTTCGACTGGCGCAAGGGGTACAAGTTCTCGACGTACGCGACCTGGTGGATCCGCCAAGCGGTCGCCCGGGCGATCGCCGACAAGGGCCGCACGATCCGCATGCCCGTGCACGTCGTCGAAAAGCTGAACCGGATTCACCGCTCCGAGCGCAAGCTGCGTGCGGAGCTGTCACGTGAGCCGTCGTCGGCGGAGATCGCGATCGACCTCGAACTCAGTATCGAGGAGGTCGAGCAGATCCGACGCAGCGCACAGGCCCCTGTCTCCCTCGAGAAGCCGGTCGGCGACGAGGAGGAGTCCGAGCTGGGGCATTTCCTCACCGATCTGTCCGTCCCCCTTCCCGACGAGGCTGCGGAGACGGCGCTTCGCCGCGAGGCGCTCCGGGGCATCCTGTCCAAGCTCTCGGAGCGCGAGCGGCAGGTGCTCGAGCTTCGGTACGGGCTCGACGGCCAGCAACCGCGCACGCTCGACGAGGTCGGGCGGGCGTTCAACGTCACCCGCGAGCGCATCCGTCAGATCGAGCACCAGAGCCTGAAGAAGCTGCGCGCGTTCGCAGAAGCTGCCTCTGTCAGAGACGTCGCGTGAAAAGACGGGTCTGGCCGGAAGGCCAGACCCCTTGCTGTGAGGGGCCAGACCCCTTGCTGTGAGGGGTCAGACTTTCGGGTCTGACCCGCCCTTCGGCTTGGTCTCGCCCCTCCGCGCGTCGACGGGAATCACCGGTCAAACATCTACACTCCGCGGCCGTGACCCCGTCGCTCGATACCCTCGTGCCCGAGCTTGCCGAGCTGATAGCGATCCCGTCGATCAGCGCGGATGACGCGCAGACCGCCGACGTGCGGCGCGCGGCCGAGTGGGTATGCGAGCGCATCCGGTCTGCCGGAGGGGAGGCGGAGGTGGTCGAGACGAAGGGCAAGCCGCTTGCCGTCGGCGACGTCCCGGCGTCCCGAGACCCCGGCTCGGCGCCGACCGTCCTCTGCTACGCGCACTTCGACGTCCAGCCGCCCGACCCGCTCGAGCTCTGGGAGACACCACCGTTCGAGCTGACGCACCGAGACGGCTTCCTCTACGCGCGCGGCGTTGCCGACGACAAGGCGCACCTGTTCATGCTGCTGAAGGCGGTCGAGCTACTGCGCGCGAAGGGCGAGCTGCCGGTGAACGTCCGGCTTGCGTGCGACGGCGAGGAGGAGATCGGCGGCCACTCGATCGTCGACTGGCTCGAAGGCGACGATCGAGGCGCCGACGTCGCGATCGTTCTCGACGGAGGCATGGTGGCGCGAGACGTTCCCGGCCTCATGATCGGCCTGCGGGGTGTCTGTTACTTTCACGTCACGGTCAGGACCGGCGACCGCGACTTGCACTCGGGGATGTTCGGAGGCGTGGCGCTGAACGCCGTGCATGTGCTCTCGCGGGCCATTTCGGCCGTCACAGCGGGTTCCGACGGACTGCTGCCCGAGCCGCTGCGGGCCGGCATCATCGCGCCCACGCAGGAAGAGCTCGAAAGCTGGCGCGCGCTCCCGCGCGGCATTGACGAGCTCGCCGATCAGGGCGCGACGCCACTCGACCCGCGCGCTGCAGAAGACTTCTACATCCGCACTACCGCGGAGCCGTCCGTCGACTTCAACGGCGTTCTGGGCGGCTCGCCGCTGCTGCAGAAGACCGTCATCCCGGTGGAGGCCGAAGCAAACGTGTCGATGCGGCTCGCCCCCGGCCAGGAACCGGCGGCGATAGCGCCCGTGTTCGAACGGCTCCTGCGCGAGGCCGTACCGAACGGGGCGTCGATCACCGTCGACCTGTGGACGTCGTCCGAACCGGCGCTCATCTCGCCCGACTCGCCGGCGATCGTCCTGGCGGGGGACGCCTTCGAGGAGACCACTGGTGTGCGTCCCCTGCTCGTCCGCACCGGTGGATCGATTCCGATCGTGGCCGCGCTCGTCAAGCGCGGCATCCCCGCCGTCGCCACCGGATTCGCGCTCAGCGACTCGAACGTGCACTCGCCCAACGAGCGCCTCGTCGCCGACTACCTCCCTCTCGGTGTGCGCACGGCGCAAGCACTGTTCCGCCGGTTCGCCGACCTTGGCTGAGAGCACCACGCGTGCACCGTTCGTGACGCCGCTTGCGGCGGAGCTTGCGGACGACGTCCTCGAGCGCTTCCTTCGCTACGTCGTGATCGACACGCAGTCCGATCCCGACAGCCCCACGTACCCGAGCAGCGAGAAGCAGCTCGATCTCTCCCGCCTGCTGGTCGACGAGCTGCGTGAGCTGGGCGTCATGGACGCCCGCCTGACAGAGCACGGGTACGTCTTCGCAACCCTGCCCGGTACGGTCGCCGGCCCCACCGTGGGCCTGCTCGCACACGTGGACACGACGCCGGGGACACCCGGGAGCGGGGTTGTGCCGATCGTGCATCACGCATACGACGGCTCGACGATCGTGCTCGCCGGGGACGCGACACAGACGATCGATCCGGCGGATACCCCCGAGCTCGCGGCGCGGGTCGGGCACGACATCGTCACGAGCGACGGCACCACGCTGCTCGGCGCCGACGACAAGGCGGGAGTCGCCGAGATCATGGCTGCGGTCGCGTGGCTCGTACGCCATCCGGAAACCCCGCACGCCACGATCCGCGTCGGTTTCACGGTCGACGAGGAGACCGGCCGCGGCACCGACTTCTTCGACCTCGACGAGTTCGGCGCCGACCTCGCCTACACGCTGGACGGTGGCGGGATCGGATCACTCGAGGTCGAGTCGTTCGCGGCAAAGGAGATCCAGGTCAGGATCCGCGGTCGCGGCACCCATCCGGGCAGCGCCAAGGGCAAGCTCGTCAACAGCCTCAAGTTGGCGGCGGATCTCGTCGCAGCGTTGCCACGCGAGACGCTGTCGCCGGAGACGACCGACGGCCGCGAGGGCTTCGTTCACCCGACGCGGATCCGCGGGACATCGGAGGAGACGATCGTCGACTTCATTGCCCGGGACCACGACGACGCCAAGCTCGACGAGCACGTGGCCCTCGTGCACCGGCTCGCCGACGACATCGCACGGCGGGAGCCTCGGGCCCGTGTCTCGGTGGACGTCGAATTTCAGTACCCGAACATGCGCGAGGCCATCGACGAGCATCCGCGCGTCGTCGAGGCCGCAGTGGAGGCGTATCGCCGCGTCGGCGTCGAACCTGCCTTCGAGCCGATCCGCGGCGGCACCGACGGATCACGGCTGTCGGCGGCCGGTCTGCCGACGCCCAACCTCTTCACGGGCGGGCAGGACTACCACTCGCTTCGCGAGTGGGCGAGCGTGCAGGACATGGCGGCTGCGGCCGCAATGCTGGTCGAGCTGGCTGGAATCTGGGCACGGGCCGGCACGTAGGCGCGCGGCCACCCGCCACTCAGAGCGGACAACTCTCGGCGTCTCAGGTCTGGTGGACGCCGCAGCCGAGCCACTCGTGCCCGAAGCGGCGCATCTCCGCGACGATCGGCAGCAGGGCCAGGCCCTTGTCGGTGAGCTGGTACTCGACTCGAGGCGGCGACTCTGCGTAGCTGCGTCGGACGACGATCCCCTCGGACTCGAGCCAGCGGAGTCGCTCGGCGAGCGTCCGAGGGCTGATCCCGGCGAGCGAGTGCTCGAGCTCGGTGAAGCGTCGCGGACCCTCTGAGAGGTCGTGGACGATGAGGACGGTCCACTTCGAGCCGACGATCTCAGCCGCGCCCGCGACGGAGCAGGTCGGCCTCTCGTGAACGGCGAGCATCGTGCGAGTGGCCACGATCGAATTGTACGGGTGGACGTGACGCCGTCCCCGTCCGGGCGTCAGCCGGTCGGCAGAGGGCGCACGCACGAGCCGCCGCACGCGTACGCGACGACGAACTTGCGAAGCAGCCGCGACATCCCCATGGCGCCCGGGTAGTTCACGTGGATGCCGTCGTCCCAGAACCAGTCGCGGTTCTTGCTCGCCGCGTTCCAGTCGACGACGGTCATCTGGGGCCATCGCTCGGCCGCGGCGCGGATCTGCGCGTTCATCGTCGCGTAGTCGGAGCGTTGTTCCCGCAGCGTTATCCAGAGGACGTTCTGCACCCCGGCAGCCACGAGCGCGTTCATCACGGTGTCGATGTCGCTCGCGTACTGCTGGACGTACTCGTTGTACCCCGACTCGACGATCACGGTCTGGCCCAGCGAGGATCCGTTCGTCTGGATCACGTCGAGGGCCGTCGGCGGCCGGGTGCCGTTGTACCAGCAGCTCGGCTGCACGAGGCGCCGGCAGACGACGGCGAGCCAGTGGAGGTCGACATCGCGACCGAGCAGCCCTCTCGCCTGTGACGTGTAGGCGACGGCCGTGATCACGGAGTCGCCGATGACCGTGACGCGCGGGCGCGCGCGCTGCGCGGGCGACGCGCTCGCCACGAGCACGAGCGCCAGAACCGCCCCGGCGAGGAAAACGGCCAGAGCCTTGCGCATGCCCGCAGCATATGACGACTGCACCAGCCTGTCTCTACCCTTTGCTTGCCTGCAAGATGCCCGGGTTCGCAGTTCTGCGAACCCTGGCATCGCCTGTGCTTCAGCGCCCCGTCGCCCCTGAAGGGGGCCACCCGCGGCCCGTTCGCAGGTCATCGAGCCCTTCGGGCCCTCTGACCGCGAAGGAGCGAGGGTCAGGAACCCCTCACTCACCACGGCGGCGGGTTGTGCACCCAGCGGCCGCCGACCATGGTGGCGACGACCTCGATCGACTCGAGCTCGTCCAGCGGGCATGTGAACGGGTCACCAGTAAGCACGACCAGGTCGGCGAGGTAGCCGGGCAACAGCTTCCCGCGGCGGCGCTCGTCGCCCGCGAGCCAGGCGGGGTTGACCGTGGAGGCCACGAGCGCTTGCTCGACGGTGAGCGTCTCCTCCGGATGCCACGCGTCGCGGTCGTCGATCGACCGCAAGACGCCGGCGCGGATGCCGGCGAGGGGATCGAGCTCCTCGACCGGCGCATCCGAGCCGTTGGCGACCAGCGCGCCGGACTCCCAGAGCGATCGGAACGCATAGGCGCCGTCCGTTCGTCCGGCCCAGAACCTGTCGGCCAGGTCGCGGTCGGAGGGCGCGTGCGAGAACTGGACCGAACAGGCGATCCCTATGGACGCAAAACGGCTGATGTCCTCGGCGGCGAGACACTGGCAATGCTCGATCCGGTGGCGGAGCCCGAGCGGGCTCCACACGTCGCGCGTGGCTTCGAAGGCGTCGAGCGCGTCCCGATTGGCCAGGTCACCGATTGCGTGGACGGCGACCGGCCAGCCGGCGGCAGCTCCGGCACGGATGATCTCGGCGAGCTCGCCCCCGCTCGTGATCCGGACGCCTGACCCGTCGAGCATCAATGCGGTCCGCGAGCCGAGCGTCCCGTCCATGAAGCACTTCAGGTAACCGAGGCGCAAGAAGTCGTCGCCGACGCGCGGGCGCAGGTGGATATCTGCGAGCTCGCCGATCTTGTCGGCCGGGAGCGACTGCCACACGCGCAGCGTCAGACCTTCCCGTTCGTGGATGCGCCCGAAGATCGCGGCGGCACCCAACCAGCCGTCCTTGTCGTGGACGGCCGCGACGCCGCGGCTGTTCGCGAGCCGGATTCCGTCGCGCGTCGCATCCACCCACTCGTCCTCGGTGACCGCGACGAAACGCTCGCGGAAGTGCCAGGCGGACTCCTCGCGCAGAATGCCGGTCGGCTCGCCCGCCGGGTCGCGCTCAACGACGCCTCCGTCGACCTCGAGGTCGCCGCCGGCGAGGCTGAGAGCGGCGGAGTTCAGCCAGAGCGAGTGGTAGTCCCTGGCCCACAGCGCGGCGGGCGTGTCACCGGTCAGGTCGTCGAGGCTCCACCTCGTCGGCGTCTCAGCCCAGTCCGCGTCGCGCCAGCCTGTGCCGCGGATCCACGTTCCGCGCCGATCGTGTCGCCGCACCCGGTCGAGCGCCTCCGCCAGCGAGGCGGCGCCCTCGAGCCGGACGTCCCGCCGCGAGAGGGACCACGTCGGGAAATGGACATGACTGTCGGTGAACGCCGGTAGAACGCAGAAGCCGTTGAGATCGGCTCGGTCGGGCGTCGGCAGCGCCGTCTCGTGAACCCCGACACCGCCGGCGACGAGCGGGCCGGCGATGGCAAGCGCCGCGGCCTGTGGCAGCGACGGCTCCATCGTCCTGACAACGCCGTTCTCGAGGATCATGGCGACACTCTATGGCGCTGCTGGCGATCGACCAGGGAACCACCGGGACCACCTGCCTGGTCGTCGACGACGAGCTGCGGCCGCTGGGACGCGGCTATCGCGAGATCCGGCAGTGGTATCCCCAGCCGGGCTGGGTCGAGCACGATCCCGACGAGTTGTGGCAGAGCGTGCTCGATGCGGCGCAGCAGGCGCTGGCCGCCGCCGGCGTCTCCGCTGCCGAGCTCCGCGCGATCGGCATCACCAACCAGCGCGAGACGACTGTCCTGTGGGAGCGACGAACCAGCACGCCGGTTGGTCGCGCGATCGTCTGGCAGGACCGGCGGACGGCCGCGCGCTGCCGGGAGCTGCCCGCCGAGCTCGTTCGACACAAGACGGGCCTGGTCTGCGACCCGTACTTCTCGGCCACGAAGCTCGAATGGCTTCTCGTCGAGACCGAGTTGCCGAGGCGTGAGCTCGCGTTCGGCACCGTCGACTCCTGGCTCGTCTGGAAGCTCACCGGCGGACGGGTCCACGCGACCGACGAGACGAACGCGTCGCGGACGATGCTGCTCGACATCGGTGCGCGCGAGTGGGACGACCAGCTGCTCGATCTGTTTCACGTCGATCGGGAGCTGCTGCCGCGGATCGTCGCCTCGGGCGAGCTCGTCGGCGAGGCCGAGTTCCTCGGCGCGACCGTTCCGGTCGCGGGGATTGCGGGCGACCAGCAGGCCGCGCTCTTCGGCCAGGCCTGTCTCGATCCCGGCGAGGCGAAGGTGACATACGGCACCGGGAGCTTCGTGCTCGTCAATGTCGGCGCCTCGTCGGAGCCTCCGCCCGACGGGCTCCTCAAGACGATCGCGGCACGGCTCGCCGGACAAGCGTCCGTCTTTGCGCTCGAGGGTGCGGTGCTCGTAGCAGGCGCGGCCCTGCAGTGGCTACGCGACGGGCTCGGCCTGATCGCAGACGCCGGGGACTCGGAAGAGCTCGCGCGCTCGGTGGCGTCGAGCGACGGCGTCGTGTTCGTCCCCGCCCTCACCGGTCTCGGCTCGCCGTACTGGGACCCGGACGCCCGGGGACTCGTCACCGGCCTCACGCGGGGGACGACCAGGGCACATCTCGCTCGCGCCGCGCTCGAGGCGATCGCGCTTCAGGTCGCCGACATCGTCGCGGCCGTTCCGGGCGGTGTGCAGCTGCTGCGGGCCGACGGTGGCGCGTCCGCCAACACCTTTCTGATGCAGCTCCAGGCCGACCTGCTCGAGGCTCCGGTCGAGGTCTCCGCCGACGTCGAGGCCACGGCGCTCGGCGCCGCCGCGCTGGCGGGGCTCGCGGTCGGCCTCTGGCGTGGAACGGGCGAGGTCGTGCCGCTGCTGCGGCGCGGCGGACGCCGCTACGAGCCTGCGGGTGATCCCGCCGAGCTCGATGCGCTGTGTGACGCCTGGAAGCTTGCGATCCGCCGCGCGACGACGCACTGATCCGTTGTCACGCGGACGAGGACGCTCTACGGTCTTCGGCGTGACGGTGTGCTCGGCGTGCGGTGCGGAGAATCGGGAGGGCGCCCGGTTCTGCGACACGTGCGGGGCAGGTCTGCACGAGACGCCGGCCGCCCGGGAGCAGCGGAAGACCGTCACCGTGCTCTTCTGCGACGTGACGGGCTCGACGGCGCTGGGCGAGCGTCTCGACCCGGAAAGCCTGCGTCATCTCCTCGCGCGGTACTTCGAGACGGCCCGGCGCATGGTCGAGCGGCACGGCGGCACCGTCGAGAAATTCATCGGCGACGCCGTGATGGCCGTGTTCGGCGTTCCGGTCGTGCACGAGGACGACGCGCTCCGCGCCGTCCGGGCGGCTGCCGAGATCCGCGAAGCGCTCGAGACGCTCAACGCCGAGCTCGAGCGCGACTTCGGCACCACCCTGACGCTGCGGATCGGCGTCACGACCGGTGAGGTCGTCACCGGCACGGAGGAGCGGCTTGCCACGGGCGATGCCGTGAACGTGGCCGCGCGGCTCGAGCAGGCGGCCGAACCAGGGGAGATCCTGCTCGGCGAGGAGACGGTGCGGCTGCTGCGCGATGCCGTCGACGTCGAGGCGATGGAACCGCTCTCGCTGAAGGGAAAGCGCGACGCCGTGGCGGCGTTTCGTCTGCTGTCGGTCGACTCAGCCTGGCTGCCCCGGCGACTCGACGCGCCGATCGTCGGCCGCGAGCGCGAGCTGCGCCTGCTCGGCGACGCGTGGGAGCGGGTGCTCACCGGGCGCGCCTGTCATCTCTTCACGGTCATGGGCGCCGCCGGTGTCGGGAAGTCGCGCCTCGTCCTCGAGCTGCTCGGCTCTCTGTCTGGTGCACGCGTCGTCCGCGGGCGCTGCCTCTCCTACGGCGAGGGGATCACGTACTGGCCCGTCGTCGAGGTGCTGAAGCAGCTTCCCGACCCGGATTCACTCGCGCTCGATCCGCGGGCGCTGAGCGCGCTCCACAGCGTGCTCGGCGACGAGGACGCAGGCGTCTCGACGGACGAGATCGCCTGGGCGGTGCGGAAGCTGCTCGAGGCTGCCGCAGCGGCCGAGCCCGTGGTGTGTGTCTTCGACGACGTCCACTGGGGTGAGCAGACGTTCCTCGACCTCGTCGAGCATGTCGCGGATCTCAGCCGCGATGCCCCGCTCCTCGTCCTCTGCGTGGCGCGACCGGAACTGCTCGACCGGCGACCCGGCTGGTCCGGCGGCAAGCTCAACGCCACGACCGTCCTCCTGGAGCCGCTGTCCAGCTCGGAGACGGATGCGCTGATCGACGGGCTTCTCAGCGGCGCGACCGTTGACGTCGACCTGCGAGAACGGATCCGCGAGCGTGCGGAGGGGAATCCGCTCTTCGTCGAGGAGATGCTCGGCATGCTCCGGGAGTCGTCGGAGGGACAGGTCGAGGTGCCCCCGACGATCCAGGCGCTGCTCGCGGCCCGGATCGACCAGCTCGATCCGGCCGAGCGGGGCGTGCTCGAACGTGGCGCGATCGAGGGCCGCACGTTCCACCTCGGCGCCGTCCAAGCGCTCGCCCCGGACGAGACGCAGCTCCCCGCTCGGCTGACGGCGCTGGTGAGAAAGGAGCTCGTCCGCCCCGACCGAGCGCGGATCGCCGGTGACGACGCGTTTCGCTTTCGCCATCTGCTCATCCGGGACGCCGCCTACGACAGCCTTCCCAAGGCGACGAGAGCAGAGCTGCACGAGCGCTTCGCGGCCTGGCTGGAGGAGCACGGTGCCGACCTCGTCGAGCTCGACGAGATCGTCGGCTACCACCTCGAGCAGGCGTATCGCTATCAGGAGGACCTCGGGCCGCTCGGCGCGCAGGATGTCGCGCTCGGGACACGCGCAGGTCGGAGGCTGGCCGACGTCGGTAGGCGCGCGTTGGCGCGCAACGACACCGGCGCGGCAGTGCACATGCTCGAGCGCGCGGTTGCCCTCCCAGCCGAAGGCGCGATCGACGTCCATCTTCACCTTGCGCTGGCCGAGGCGCTCCTCAGCAGCGGGCGCCCTACCGTAGGGATGGAGGTCGCGAGGGCGGCCGCGGCTGAGGCCCGGGCGGCCGGGGATCGTGTCGGCGAGCTGGCCGCCGAGCTCGATGCGGCGCGCCTCGGGTCCAGCCTCGATCCGAGCATCACCGCCGAGAGCCTGCTCGCGCTCGTCGACGCAGCTCGACCCGAGCTCGAGGCGCGCGGCGACGACGCCGCGCTCGCAGTGGCGGCAATGGCGGAGCTCTGGGCCTGGAACGGGCTCATCCAGAACGCCAGGGTCGCCGATGCGGCCGCGCGGCTCGTGACGCATGCTCGTCGTGCCGGGGATCGGCGACGCGAGGCGACCGGCCAGACGTGGCTGGCGATCGCGGACTATCTCGGGCCGACGCGGATACTTGACGGCCTGCGCGGGCTCGAGGCAGAGCCCGAGCTCGATCGTCTGGTCCCGTACCGTGCAATGGTCCGGAGCGTCTACCTTGCTGCGCTCGGCCGGTTCGACGAGGCACGAGTACTGGGAGAGGAGGAGCGCCGCCGATTCGAGGAGCTCGGGGACAGGCTCGGTCACGCGCTCCTTGTGTGCAACCTAGGGTTCGTCGAGCGGTTCGCGGGAGACTGGGCCGCTGCACACGCGGCGTTCGAAGCCGGCTGCGGCGAGCTCGAGGCGATGGGGGAGCAAGGCTATTTGTCGACGTTCGTGATCGTTCTCGGTGAGGCCGCGTACGCGCTCGGCGACCTAGCCGAGGCAGACGCGTGCGCTCTGAAGGGCCGGTCGCTCGGCGCCACCGACGACATCGTCACCCAGATGCTGTGGCGTCAGCTCAGGGGCAAGGTCCTGGCGCGGCGCGGTGAGCACGACGAGGCCGTTCAGCTGGCTCGCGAGGCGGTCGAGCTCGGCCGTCCGACCGACTCCTACGAGCACCGCGCGGGTGCCTTCTGCGACCTCGCGGAGGTCTTCGAACTGGCCGGACAACCCGTCGAGGCGGCTGACGAGCTCGAGAAGGCAATCGAGCTCTACGAACGCAAGGGCAACGTTGTCATGACCGCGCGGACCCGCGAGCGGCTCGCGGGTCTCGGCGCGGGCGCCGCGTAAACTCGGACCGTGTCCTGGGATCCGCTGAGCGGCGAGCAGCGGGAGATCCGCGAGCTCGTGCGAACGCTGGCGCGTGAGCGGATCGCGCCGCGGGCCGCCGAGATCGACGCCTCGCACGAGTTCCCCTGGGACGTCGTCGAGCTCTACCGCGAGCAGGGGCTGTTCGGGCTCTCCCACGACGAGCGTTTCGGGGGCACGGGGACAGGAGCGCTGCTCGCCCTGGTCGCTATCGAGGAGGTGTCGAAGGTCTGCGCGACGAGCGGGCTGATCCTGGCCGTACAGGAGCTCGGCTCGCTCGGTCTCAAGCTCGCCGGGTCAGCCGAGCAGCAAGAGCGGTGGCTCCCTCAGCTCGCCTCGGGTGCCGTGCTCTGCGCCTACGCGCTCACCGAGGCGGGGTCGGGATCCGACTCGGCCGCAATGCGGACGACTGCGCGGCTCGACGGCGATCACTATGTGGTGGACGGCTCGAAGCGCTTCATCACGAACGCCGGCGTCGCCGGGCTCTACACCGTGTTCGCGAAGACCGACCCGGATGCGGGCCATGCCGGCATCTCCGCCTTCCTCGTCGAGGCCGACGCGCCCGGGTTCGAGGTCGCACGGCTGGAGCCGAAGCTCGGGATCTCGGGGTCGACGACGGGTGAGCTCGTCTTCGACGGCTGCCGCGTCCCGGCCGGGAACCTCCTGGGCCGGGAGGGGGCAGGCTTCCGGATCGCAATGCAGATCCTCGACCGCTCGCGTCCGGGTGTCGCCGCGCAGGCGCTCGGGATCGCGCAGGGTGCGACGGACTACGCGCTCGAGTACGCCCGCACGCGCGAGACGATGGGCAAGCCGATCGCCGAGCATGAGTTGATCGCGGCCAAGCTGGCGGACATGGAGACGAAGACGGAGGCCGCGCGCGGGCTGCTGTACCGCTTCGGACGGATGGTCGACGAGGGCGCTCCAGAGAGCGAGCTCACCAAGGCTTCCGCGATGGCGAAGCTGTTCTGCGGGGACGTTGCGATGGAGGTGACGACCGAGGCGGTGCAGATCCTCGGCGGCTACGGCTACATCAAGGAGTACCCCGTGGAGCGCTTCATGCGTGACGCCAAGATCACGCAGATCTACGAAGGGACGCAGGAGATCCAGCGGCTCGTGATCGCGCGCGAGATGCTCAAGGAGACGCGCGCGTTTCTGATCGCCGGCGTGGGGTGAGCGGGCCTCCTACGCGTCGGTGCGGACGATCGTGTAGGTCTTGCGGATCGTCTCGCGGACGTCCCACACGCCCGACCAGCCGTCGGGGCAGAACATGACGACGCCCGGCCCGATCTCGATGACGACTCCGTGGGCGTCCGTGATGGTGCCGGCGCCCGCGACGAAGTGCATCGACTCGTAGACGCCGTTCTTCTCACCGCGAAACGTGCCCGGCGTGACCTCCCAGACACCGATCTCGACTCGCCCGTCGTCGTGTATCACGTGCCAGGACTCGTAGGGAGCGCCGGAGAGGGCGGTCGGCACCGCCTGTCCGGTCTCGAGCGGTGTCGTGTGGACGTCGTCGAGGGTCATCGCGCAACCCTATCGCCCGGTCTCGGTCGGGCGTCAGCCGATCCCCGTCACCTGCCGGTCCATCACCATGCCGCCGCCGTCGAGGACGAGCACCGCGACGGGCGCGATGCCCTTCCCGAGGTCGGACGGCCGTATCCGGTACGCGAACGGGCGGTAGTCCTTCCCCGCTAGAGCACGTGTCGACACGCGGGACAGCGCGATCGAGCGTGTCGTGCCGTCGGTCATCACGACACGCGCCGCCGTCACGTCGGGCGCGGCGAGGCCGCTGAGACGGGCGTCGTGGACCGTCGAGAGCGCCGGGCCGCCGTCGTAGGCCAGGCTCACGAGCAGCTTCCGGCCGCCGAGGGGGTCGGCAGCGGGGTTGCACCCGCCGACACCGTGCTCGGCCGTGCCGTCGGGCGTGTCCCACAGGCAGACGTAGCCGTCGTCCGTCCGCTGGAGGACCAGCTGCCTGCCGGGACGGCCGTTCTCCGACGTGAACTGCGCCACCTGCTCGACAGTGCCGGGCCGCTCGCGGATGTCGGGTGTGGCGGAGGGCGTTCCGGCGGCGCGGTGTAGACCGCTCGCGATGCCGCCGAGCGCGAGCCCGGCGATCGTGACCGCGCCGGCGATCATGGTCACTCTCTTCCTGCGCACGTCGACTCCTTTCTTCAGCTGGCCACGAAGCAGCTGCCGTTGAACGCGGTTCCGCCGTAGAACTTGCAGTAGCCCTTCTTCACGCTGGAGGACACCCACCAGGCTTTCTGAGCGGATGCGGTGCTGCGCACGGTGCCGTGCCAGCTGTACGAGACGTTGTCGATGAGCGTCACCATCGTGTCCGAGATGCCGCTCGTCGACTTTACGAACCAGTTCTCGATCCACTGCGACGCATACGGGCTGCTGCCGTCACACAGGCACGACCAGTACATCGGCCCCCGATAGGTATTGGTGGCTGCGAACGCGACGACGGCCGAGATCAGGAAGCCGGCGAGAGCAGCCGTAACCGCGACGAGCCTTCGTCTCATGCTGACGAACCTCCTCCGAAAGGGAGAACCGCTGTGTCCGACCTACCCCGCGACGGCCTGGTGTGTCCTCTGCCGGAGCGGTGTGTGACGGAGACGGCAGGATGCGGGCTCACGCCACGCGCGTCAAGTTGTCAATTTCGGCGCTGTCGTCACGGGCACTGTCGCTGCCGGATACCTGGCCCGGATCGTGTCGACGAACGTTGCAAGCTGGTCTGCGATTGCCGGGCTCTCGATCTCGAGCACGTTCTCGGCGTTGCGCTCGCCCGAGCGAGAGAGGTTGAAGCTGCCCGCGAAGACGACGTCGTCGGCAACGACGCATTTCGCGTGCATGAAGTCGTGCACCGAGCCGTCCGGCGACCACGGGGTGGACGGCTTGCCGGCGAAGGGCGCCTTCTGGAGCACGGCTTCGAGGAGCGGGATCTTCCATTCGCTGACGCCGTTCGTCCGCCACTGCTGGAAGACTTCGTTCACCTGTGTCTGGTCGACGACGCCCGCGATATCGCACCGGCGCTCGCCGGCCACCTCGGCCACCGTGGCCAGGATCGGGCCTGACGTGAGCACGGGCGAGGCGATTCGGATCCGGCGGCGCGCGCCCGCCAGGCGCTTCGCGATCCGGTGCGAGAGATCCTCGCCGTGGTCGGGTGTGAACCACGGTCGGACCGCGCTGCCGTCGATCTCCACGGGTCGCGGGTCGACGCGTCCGGAGCCCTCGACGATCCCCGTCGACCAGAGCTGCTCGAAGTCCAGCGTGAAGGCGTAGGCGAGCTCGCGCGACCCGGCTCGGACGACGATGTTCTCCTGTCTCGTCCAGGAGTCGTTCGTCCAGTTGAGAGAACCCGTCCAGACGGCGTCGCCGTCGCGGATCACGTACTTGTGGTGCATCAGGTCGGGCACGCCGGCGATCGCGCGCGCCGGGGCTGCCAGCGCCGCGACGTCCTCGGGGTTGCAGGTCGGCGGCGGCGGCACGGGGATCGGCCCGGGATGGTCGACGTTGAACGCAATCCGCGACTTGACCCCTCGGGCGGTGGTGGCCCGGAGAGCGCCGAGGACGATCTGCTCCGCTTCGCCGTCGAGCCGCAGGTCGTAGAACGCCATGTCCAGCGAAGTCTTCGCGGGAGAGAGGAACGCGGCGACCTCGTGCGCCACCGAGGCTGCGGTCTGGCCGCCGTCGGTGAGCGTCTGTATCTCCAGCATGGATTGCGACGGGTGATCGCCGTCAGGACGACCTAGGCTACATGCGCGTCTCCCGTGTGGGCGGCCGATGACAGGCGTCGCGGCAGCTGCCGCCGTCAGGGGATGCTCGGCACCGAGGTCGTCGTGGAGCCGCCGACCGGGACGCCGCCCGGAGCGGTGACCTGTACTGACGTGTCGACCGCGTCGCCGGCAGCATTCGCGGACGCGGTTGCCGATGTTCCGCCGGGGGCGGTGACGCCGACAGAGGCATCGGCGGCCGTGTTCGAGACGTTCACGGATGCGCCGACCGCGGCTCCGCCGGCCCCGACGGCAGCGGACGTCGTAGGCGTGCGTGTGCCGGCCGCGGCTGCCGCCTCTGATGCCCTGGGGGTGTGATCGACGGGGCTGCGGCTCGGGTCGCCATTGCCGGCAGCAGCTGTCCCCGCAGCAGCTGACGCCGCGGGTGAGCTGTGCGGAGCGCTCGGCGTAGCCCGGCGCGCGGCTCCGGCTCGTTCAACCGTGCCTTCTGCGCGGGGAGCGACGACGAGAGCGTGCCGACGGCCGTCGGAGCTGTTGGCACCGAAGCCCGCCTGGTGCGAGTGCGCGGCGGCGCGCTGTGGGTGGACGAGATGCGTGACCGCCCGCTGCAGCGCCGGCTCGGTCGCGACCGCCACACCGCAGCAGGCGACGATCGTGGCGGTCTTCGCGGCTGCACCCGAGAAAAACGCTCGGTGGGAGGCGAGGAGGTTGCCGAGGTTGAGAGCGCCCCGGAGGCGCTTCGTGTCGTCGAGGGCGCGAGCGAGTGAGCGTCGCGCTCGAAACAGCAGGGCTTCTGCCGCTGACTGGGAGAGCTCCAGCGCGACGGCGACTTCTCTGTACGAGAGTCCCCGCCATTCGCGGAGGAGCAGCGCTTCTCGTTGGCGCGGGTCGAGGCGGTCGAGAGCGGCGCAGACCTCGAGGGCCTGATCGGCCGGCGGCGGCGAGGGGGACGGAAGGTTGTCGAGGTCGTCTGGGCAGGGCGTGAACTCGTGCAAGGCCCGCCGGCTCGAGGAGCGGTGGCGTTCGAAGCAGACGTTGCGTGCGATCTCGAGCAGCCACGCGGCCTCGGCGCGCGGCCGGACTCCAGCTTGCAGCGCCTTCAGGGCATTCACGAATGTCTGCTGCAGAGCGTCTTCGGCGTCCTGCGGTGAACGCAGTCGGATCAGGCACAGGCGATAGACGCGGCGTCGGTGCCGCGTGAACAGCGAGCAGGCAAGAGCGGCAGCGTCCGGGGCACGCTGACCAGGCAGCTCGTAGCTGAGGTCGATGACCGCGCTCATGCGCTCGCTCTACGGCTGTCGAGCAGTGCGACCGGATCGTCGATCGCTGGGTCGAGTGATCGGCCGTGGACACGTAGTCGGGCGACCACGCGAATCGTCGCGAGCGTCGAGGGCGAGGTGGACCGACCACAAGGGTCGCCTCCACAGCCCGAGCGGGCCGCCCGGGCACCTCGACCGCACGAGGTACACGGACGGCCCGCCGCCGGCCCGGTTCCGCGTCCGTTAGGGGGGTAGGGTGCGCGGGACCCGCACGGGCTGCAGGCCGCCAGCCGCAGCGAGCGCGAGCCGTGTTGTCTCCGGGCCGAGTCGTGTCTCGAGCAGTGCGTAGCCGTGACAGCGCGGCTCGCGCGTCAGCAGCTCGAGGGCCGTCAGGTCGTGAATCAACCGCCTCTGTCCGAGCCAGACGGATCGTGTCGTCGTTCGCGGGTTCACTTGGTTGCGGCCGACAGGAATGGCTTCTTGACCGGTATGCGGACCGAGCCGAGGGTGACGGTGTGTGCCCTCGGCGTGCGAGCTCCGATCAGAAACTGCAGACGTGCGCCGAGCATCCGTGCGGCGATCGGAACGGCCAGGCTCGCTTGCCCGACGGCGTTGCTGAAGCCGGCCTGGTTCGAGGCGATCGTGTGCTTCGCGTCCGGCAGCGGCCGGACCACGACGATGGCGTCGCGGATCAGCCGACCCCGGAGGTCGCGGAGGGTGACGATCAGACGCAGTCGCATCCTGGTGCGCACCTGCGTAGTGATGTACTTGACGTGCGTGATCGTCACGCCGTATGCGTTCCCCGCGTCCACCGCGAGGGAGCTGCGCGACGCTGTCGAGCCCTGGCTGCCTCCCATGCGTTTGTCTCCAGTCGAGGAGCTGACGGTGCGGCCGGTCGCCGCTGCTCGTGACCCGTTGGCGGTCGTCGACGCGCCGCCCTTCGTACCGCTGTCGTCGTTGACGCCGGCTGCTCCCGGCGGGGAGTTGGAGGAGGGCTCGTACCGGCGTGCTGCCCGTTGACGCACGCATTTGCTTGTCCTCCCGACCCGGCAGTTCCCGATGCCGTAACAGCGCAAGTGGGATCGGAAGTCGAGCCGACCGCGACGACCGGCGGCTGGCTGTCGGCGCTGGCGGAGCCGGCGACGATGGCGGTATCGACGACGGCGACGGGCGCGACAGCTGCGACCAGCAGCCGTTTGAACGCGAGATCTGTACCCATCAGAGTCTCCTCTGCTCGAAACAAGAGCGTTGCCTGCTCGAGGAGATGAACGTGCGGGCCGTCTTCGTGCGGCCCGGGAGCGATGATCCACCGTTCGAGGGACGCGAATCCCCCGTTGTGGCCGGGGTGCCTGCAGTTGCGGCCGGCTAGGAGGTCTCGGCTTGCGCTCGACGGGCTGCCTTGTGTGCCCGCTTCTTCGCCTGGTAGTCGGCGAGCGCTTGTGCCGAGTCGACGTCGCCGAGCGTCGGGTGCGCGGGGACGAGCTCCTGCGCGGATGAGACGCCGAAACGCTTCGCGAGCACCGATCCCAGCGCCGTGATCTTCATCGGCCCGAACCCCGGAAGGGCACCGATGCGCTTGCGCAGGTCGGCGCCGTCGCCGGCGTCCTTCCAGACGCGCGCGGCGTCACCGCCGTACTCGTCGGCGATCACGGCACAGAGCTCCTGAACGCGCCGCGCCATCGATCCCGGAAAGCGGTGGATGGCGGGCCGCTGCCGAAAGGCCTCCTCGAGCCGGCCCGGGTCGGTGGCGGCGACCGCGGCTGCATCGAGCGTCCCGAGACGCTGCTTCAGTTTGAGCGGCCCGGAGAACGCCGTCTGCACCGGCACCTGCTGGTCGAGCGCGAAGCCGATCAGAAGCGCGAGCGGCTCCGCCGCGAGGAGCGCGTCGGCCTCGTCGTCGCCGGTGAAGTGGATGGCGGTTGGAGGCGCCACGGCACGATGGTACCGCGAGAGCGTCAGTTCAGCGTCTCCGCGATTCGCTCGGCGATCGCGGCCGTGCTCAGGTTCGTGTTCACCCTCGGGATCGTGGGCATGATCGACGCATCCGAGACCACCAGCCCGTCCATCCCGAGGACGTGGCCGTCGCGGTCGACGACGCTGCCGATCGCACAGGTTCCCGAGAAGGTCCGTCGGCTCGAAGCCGACCCCGATCCCCACGTGGTCGAGCAGCCCCTCGCCGACGGGCAGACCGCCGTCGGGACCGATCCCGCTGCGGAGAAGGACGCCGGGCGAGCCGTAGGCGCCGCAGGCGAGGACGGTCACGGTGGCGCGGACGTCGCCCCGCGACGTTGCGATGCCGACCGCCCGCGACCCTTCGATGAGGACGCGGTCGGCGAGCGCGTCGGCGAGGATCGTCAGGTTCGGTCGCCGACGGGCAGGATCGAGGTAGGCGAAGCCCGCGTGCCAGCGCACCGTTCCCTTCGCGTTCACCTCGTGCACGATCGGGTCTGCGACGGCGTCGGCGAACGCGCGGTGCCACGGCGAGAGCTCTTCGAGCGCGAAGACACGGGTGTCCAGCGCCACGCGGGCTCGCTCGAGGTAGGGCTGGAGCTCGGCGTACGCCCAGCCGGGCCCCCATTCGTCGTAGTCCGCGGGTGCGCCGGCGATGACGACGCAGGCGTTGTGTGCAGAGCAGCCGCCGACGACCCGTGCCCGGAGCTGCGACCGGTCCTCGCGGTCGGTCTCCCAGGAGTGCGAGAAGGCGAGCGTGCGCGCGTCGAGCAGGTCGCGCGGCCAGCGGCCCTCGGCGAAGGCGCCGTAGTCTGGTCCCGCCTCGACGAGGCAGACGCGCCGGGCGGGATCCTCGGTCAGACGCGCGGCCAGGACGCAGCCTGCGGTTCCTGCGCCGACGACGACAACGTCGTAGGAGCTCATCCAGACCCGAGGCGGTCGACGAGGCAGTGCTGCTCCGAGATCAGCTCGAACCCGAGGCGCTCGAGCACAGGGCGTGACATGCGGCCGGCCTGGACGGTGAGCGCGGGCGTTTCCCACACGACCGCGTCGTCCCACCTGGCCCGGACGAGCGCGCGATACACCCCGCGACCGCGTGCTTCGGGGCGCACCGAGCCGCCGCTGAGATTGACTCCGGCGGCCGCGCGCAGCGACCGTGCGACGCCGACGAGCGCGCCGTCGAGATAGCCGGTGTAGATGCGCATGGGAGACCTGCCGGACTCATGCAGGTCCCAGAGCGTTCGACGGTGCTCCTCCCAGGCACGCCGGTCCTCCTCGGGGAAGCCGAAGACGTCTTCGTCCAGCTGAGCCGCTTGCAGGTACTCCTCGAACGTCGCAACCGGCCTGGCCACGACGTCGTCCGGCCCCGGTTCCGGAGGCTCGAGCAGCGCCATGGATGCGTAACGGAGCTCCCACGGAGGTTCGTCGGCGATCTCGAGCCCGCACTCCTGCAGGCGTTCGAGCAGCCCGACGGGCCGTGAGGACGGCGTCACGAACCAGACCGCGCGGTCGCGCCCACGGCTTTGCAGGAGCGCTCGCGCGTCCTCCAGCGCAGCCGGCACGTCGTCGCCCAGATCGAGCGCCTCGAACATCTGCCCAGACGGGCCGACCGTGAGCACGGCGGTGAAGCGCCCGTCGTAGACCTTCTCCACCGGCGCCTCCGGAGGCGGGTCCGGCCCGAACGTCCCCGGGAACTCGGCGAGCTGCCGAACCGCTTCCGGTATCGCCGCCACGGGGGCGAGCTTCGGGCTCGACCGGCGGCGCTGTCAAGTGCCGAGAGGCTTGATGTGGGTTAGTGGCACGTCTGGATGGGGGTCTGTGCACGGCGGATCGTGTTCGCTTCGTCCGGCACCAAGGCAACCAGCCTTGGCACCGGCCGAATCGGTCACGCTCCTTGGCCCAGTGCCTCCCCAGCCGCACCCCCAACCCACATCAAGCCTCTACATTGACGAGATGGATCCGCTCGATACTCTCGCGCCGCGGACGAGGGAGTGGTTCGGCAGGGCGTTCGCGGGACCGACGCCGGCGCAGGAGCTGGCCTGGCCCGCGATTGCAACCGGCACGCACGTGCTCGTGCAGGCGCCGACCGGCTCGGGGAAGACGCTGGCCGCGTTCCTCGTCGGGATCGACCGTCTGAACGAGACACCCGGGAACGGCCTGCGGCTCCTCTACGTCAGCCCGTTGAAGGCCCTCAACTACGACATCGAGCGCAACCTGCGCGGACCGCTCGCCGGGCTCGGCTCGTCCCTCGGTGTGGCGGTGCGGACGGGGGACACGCCGCAGCGGGAGCGGCAGCAGATGCTGCGGAAGCCGCCCGACATCCTGATCACGACTCCGGAGTCGCTGTTCTTGCTCCTGACCTCGCAGGGTCGCGAGATGCTGCGCGGCGTCGAGACGCTGATCCTCGACGAGGTGCACGCGATCGCCGGCACGAAGCGCGGCGCCCATCTCGCGCTCAGCCTCGAGCGGCTGGAGCGGCTCGTGCCCGGGTCGTTCCAGCGCATCGGCCTGTCGGCGACCCAGCGGCCGCTGGCGGAGATCGGGCGCTTCGTCGCCGGGGTCGGGCGCGAGATCACGCTGGTCGACGCCGGCACCCGCAAGGAGCTCGATCTCGAGGTGGTCGTGCCGGTCGAAGACATGCGCGAGCTCCAGAGCACCGCGTCGTTGTCCGTCCCGGTGCTCGCCGACGGCGTCGAGATGGGCCCGGGCGTCGAAGCGGGAAGCCGCTCGATCTGGCCCTCCATCTACCCCGCATTGCTCGAGCTCGTCGAGGCGCACCGCTCGACGATCGTCTTCGTCAACAACCGGCGGCTCGCCGAGCGCCTGGCGCTCCGCCTCAACGAGCTCGCCGAACGCGAGCTCGCCCGAGCCCACCACGGGTCGCTGGCGCGGGAGCAGCGCGTCGAGATCGAGGAGCTCCTGAAGCGCGGCGAGATCCCGTGTCTCGTCGCCACGTCGTCGCTCGAGCTGGGAATCGACATGGGGGCGGTCGACCTCGTCGTCCAGGTCGAGAGCCCGAAGTCGGTGGCGCGCGGTCTGCAGCGGATCGGGCGCGCCGGCCACGAGCTGCATTCGGTGTCGAAGGGGCGGATCTTCCCGAAGTTCAGGGCCGACCTACTCGAGTGCGCGGTCGTCACGAAGGCGATGCGGGAAGGAGAGATCGAGGAGACCTCGATCCCCCGCAATCCGCTCGACGTCCTCGCTCAGCAGATCGTTGCGGCATGCGCCGACGAGGAGCTCGCGGTCGACGAGGTGCATGCCCTGGTAACTCGGGCATACCCCTTCGCGGAGCTCTCACGGCAGCAGCTGGAGAACGTCCTCGACATGCTCGCCGGCAGGTACCCCTCCGACGAGTTCGCCGAGCTGCGACCGCGGATCGTCTGGGACCGAACCGCAGGCGTCGTCCGTGGCCGCACGGGTGCCAGGCGGCTGGCGGTGACGAATGCGGGCACGATCCCCGACCGCGGCCTGTTCGGCGTGTTCCAGGTCGACGGTGGCGGCAGGGTCGGCGAGCTCGACGAGGAGATGGTGTACGAGGCCCGAGAGGGCCAGACGTTCCTGCTGGGAGCGTCGACGTGGCGCATCGAGGAGATCACACGCGACCGCGTGCTCGTGTCCCCGGCCCCCGGAGCGCCCGGAGTCGTGCCGTTCTGGAAGGGCGAGGGCATCGGCCGTCCCTTCGAGCTCGGCCGGAAGATCGGCGCCGCATCGCGGGCGCTGCTGGCCCTTTCCGACGAGAAGGCCACGTCCTCGCTGTGCGAGGACTACATGCTCGACGAGTGGGCGGCCAAGAACCTTCTAGCGTTCTTGCGGGAGCAGGAACGCCACGCGGCGGTACCGACCGACCGTACGGTCGTGGTCGAGAGGTTCCGCGACGAGATCGGCGACTGGCGCATCTGCATCCTGACCCCGTTCGGAGCACGCGTTCACGCCCCCTGGGCGATGGCCCTCGCGGCCCGGCTCAGGGACGCGCTCGGCCTCGAGGCGCAGTTCATCTGGTCGGACGACGGCATCGCACTGCACTTGCCCGAGGCGGACACGGCCCCGCCGGTCGGCGATCTCCTCCTCGGCCCGGAGGAGATCGAGGAGCTCGTCGTCCAGGAGGTCGGGCAGACCGCGCTCTTCGGTGCGCGCTTTCGTGAGAACGCGGCCCGCGCGCTCCTCATCCCGCGGAGGCGACCGGGGCAGCGCACACCTCTCTGGCAGCAGCGGCTGAAGGCACAGTCGCTCCTCCAGGTCGCCCGCCGGTACGGCTCCTTCCCCGTCATTCTCGAGACCTACCGCGAATGCCTGCAGGACGTCTTCGACTTGCCGGCACTGGAGGGCATCCTCCGGGGGCTACAGACGCGCACCATCGACCTCGTCGACCTGGAGACGGTGTCCGCCTCGCCCTTCGCGGCGTCACTCCTCTTCGACTACGTGGCCACGTACATGTACGAGGACGACACGCCGGCCGCGGAGCGCCGCGCGCAAGCCCTTTCCCTGGATCGCGATCTGTTGCGTGAGCTCCTTGGCGTCGAGGAGCTCAGAGAGCTCCTCGACGCCGCTGCGATCGCCGATGTCGAGGCGTCCCTTCGCCCGAGGCCGCGGAACGCGGACGAGCTGCACGACCTTCTCCTGCGCGCGGGCGAGCAGCTCCAGGACGAGTTCGACGGCGGGTTCGCCGAGACGCTGATACGTGAGCGGCGGGCGATCCGCATCAAGCTGGGAGCCGGCGAGGCGGTCGTGGCGGCAGAGGACGCGGGCCGTTACCGCGACGCGTTCGGCGTGATGCCGCCGGGAGGGCTGCCCGAGGCGTTCCTCGACCCGGTGGAAGACGCGCTCGTCACGGTGGTGTTGCGCTTCGCGCGGTCGCGTGGCCCCTTCACGACGGGGGAGGCAGCGAGCCGCTTCGGACTCGCGACCGCTGCCGTGGAAGCGCTGCTCGCCCGGCTCGAGGCCCAGGACAGGATCGTGCGCGGGGCGCTCCGCCCGGACGGGGTCGAGCGCGAATGGTGCGATCCGGACGTCCTCCGGCGCCTTCGGCGTGCCTCGCTCGCGGCATTGCGGCGCGAGGTCGAGCCCGCCGAGCAGGCGGCGCTCGCGCGCTTCCTTCCTTCCTGGCACGGCATCGGGCGACGCGCGACGCTCCGCGAAGCGCTCGTTCCGTTGCAGGCGCTCGCCGTTCCCGTGTCGCTGTGGGAGAGCGAGGTCCTGCCGCGCCGCGTCCCCGGCTACAGACCGGAGCAGCTCGACGCGCTCTGCGCGAGCGGGGAGGCGGTGTGGGTGGGCGCCGGTCTCGATCGGGTCGCGATCTTCTTCCGCGAGGACGCCTCCGTTCTCGGGGCGCCTCTCGGCGCCTCGAGCCCAGAGAGCGCGGAAGCGGTTGCGATCCGAGCCGCGCTCGGCCGTGAGGCGCTCTTCTGGCACGACCTGCTCGAGGCGACGGGCCTCGAGAGCGGGGAGGCGCTGCCGGCGCTCTGGGAGCTTGTCTGGGCGGGCGAGGTGACGAACGACGCGTGGACGCCGCTCCGCGCACCGCGCCGCTACGGCACACCCCAAACGGAGCGGCGGCCCCGTCGCTTTGCCCGCAGCCGCGGCGGTCCTCCCGCGTCGACGCAAGGGCGCTGGTCGGTCGCCTCGCGGCTGTTCGAGGGCGCGCCCGACCGGCGTGCGCTCGCGGAGCTCCTGCTCGAGCGCCAGGGCATCGTCACGCGTGACGGCGTGCGCGGTGAAGGGATCCCGGGTGGGTACGGCGCCGTCTACGCCGAGCTGCGGGCGCTCGAAACGGTGGGCGTCTGCCGGCGCGGCTACTTCGTGGAAGGCCTCGGCGGGGCCCAGTTCGCCCTTCCCGGCGCGGTCGAGAGGCTGCGGGAGCTCCGTGCCGGAGATAAGAGCGACGCGCTCGTGCTGGCTGCGGCGGACCCCGCCCAACCGTACGGTGCTGGTCTCTCCTGGCCGAGGCGTGCAGGTGCGCGTGCCGCCCGTGTTGCCGGCGCCCACGTCGTTCTCATCGCTGGAGCTGCCGCGCTCTTCGTCGAGCGTGGCGGGCGCTCGCTGATTCCGCTCCGCGACCCGGAGCCCGACTGGCTTCGTCAGGCGCTCGCAGCGCTCGTCGCTCACGTGCGGTCGGGCGGAGCAAAGAGGCTCGCCGTCGAGCGCTTCGACGGCGTACCCGTCACGGAGAGCGACGTTCTCCCGCTCCTGACCGACGCCGGCTTTCTCGTCGGTCCGCGCCGCGCTGTGCTCAGACCCTAGATGGACTAGGGTTGGGGTTCCACAGGCCGGCCGGAAGGAGGAGCCTCTTGAGCGTCCACGTCGGCGACAGGATCAGCGTCGAATCGGAGCGGACCGGACAGGCGCCGCGTGCAGGCACCGTCGAGGAGGTGCTGGCGGCGACGCCCGCCAGACTGCGCGTGCGCTGGGACGATGGACACAGCAGCGTGTTCGTGCCTGCGGCGGGCTCGGCGCGGATCGAATCGGCGCCGTCCGCCAAGCCGCGCTCGCGGCGCTAGCCGGTACGAATGTGCGAGGAGGGTCGCCGCTGCGGCCCTCCTCGTGTGAGACCGTTCACGCGTGCCCGAGGGTGACGCCGTCCATCGCGCCGCCGCGGCCTTGCGGCTCCTTGCCGGTGAGCGCATAGAGGCCGAGTCGCCGCATCCGCGTGGAGCCGCCACCGGCGTTGCGCACGCGATCGACGGTCTCGTGCTCGAGTCGGTCGAGGCAGTCGGCAAGAACCTGCTGCTGCACTTCGAGGGTGGCCTGACGGTCCGGAGCCATCTGCGGATGAGCGGGCGCTGGCGCGTGCAGAAGCGGGGCGAGACGGTCGTCGGGAGGCCGTGGCTCGTGCTGCGAGGGACACAGTGGGAAGCGATCGAGTGGAACGGGCCGGTGCTCGGGATCGACCGCGGGATTCGCAGTCGGGTCGGCCCGGACGTGCTCGGCGCCGACCTCGAGCGGACCGATCTCGTTCATGCGCTTCGCGGCGCGAGCGCCGAACGGCTGCTCGGAGAAGTCCTGCTCGACCAGCGGGTGATCTCGGGTGTCGGGAACATGTGGGCGGCCGAGGGTTTCTGGCACGCACGCGTCTCACCGTGGCTTCGCGTCGGTGAGGCGTCGGACGACGAGATCGATGAGTTGATCGGCTGGCTGCGCGCGGCGATGCAGCGCTCCGTGGCGGGAGAGCGCTCGGCACGCTCCGTCTACCGCCGTTCGGGCCGCCCATGCCCGCGCTGCGGGTCTCGTATCCGCTCGCGTGGGCTCGGTGACGCAAATCGAACCGCGTACTGGTGCCCCGGCTGCCAGCGGGAGGCAGGAAGCTCGTCCGCGGGGGCGTACCGGAACGAGTAGATGGCGCGCGTGCCGCACCTTCACCTTGCGCTCCGCAGCTTCGTGCTCGGCGCGTTCGCCTTTCTCATGCGCGAGCTGGAGGGGAGCGACGCCGACCTTCCATTCGCTTTCGACGAGCACGTGCTGGGCGAGGGTCCGGCTCTCTACGAGTACCGGCCACTCGTGCGCGGCTTCGTCGAGGAGCGGGAGGCCCGTCTCCGTGCGCGCGACGATGCGCTGATCGCTCTGGACGAGCTCCGGCGCGAGCCTGCTGCCGCGATCTACGCGCGTGCTCACGCCGGCCGGAAACCGTCCGAGGACGAGGCGCTGTTCCGCACGATCCTGCTCGGGCTCGTCATCTCCACCGCCGAGGCGTGTGGCGGCTTCGACTGGGACGACGTTGCCTTCGAGCGGGTCTACGACGAGCTCGAACGCTCTCTGTTCGGAAAGAGCCGCGCGTACTGTGCCGTAGCGCCGCTGACCGGTCTGACGGTCGCGACCCAGCTCGAGCTCGCGCCAGGGCTGCGTGTGCGCGCGTTTGCCGACGGCGAGCTGGCGAGGCACTGGCCGGAAGCACAGGGTCTGCTCCCGCGCGACTTCGGTCGCGAGCCGGACCGGTTCTGCGTCCTCGAGCTGCGCGCCGACCTCGAGACCACCGACGAGCCGCCGGACGCAGCCGCTGAACTCGCGGACGCCGTGACGGCGCTCCGTCTGGCAACGGCCGCCCCGCTCGCCGCGGGCCCCGTGTTCTTCGAGACGCTCGACGGCAGGCCGTTCGGCATCCGGCCCGTTCTCCCGATCGCGGCCACGCAGCCGCCCGGGGAGCCGTCGCGCCTCGACGTGTTCCGCGGTGCTCTCGCAGGGGAGCTCCTGATTCGGCTCACTCTCGCCGACGAAGACGAGGCGCTTGCGGAGGCGCTCGATCGCTGGGAGCTGTCCCTCTTCCAGCAGGAACCATTCCGGGGTGAACAGCTGCGCGCCGCCATGGAGGCCCTTCTCGGTGAGACCTGGCCCCTGCGAGGCGCCCTGCTCCTGGAAGCCGACCCGGGCGCACGCGAGCGCCTCCACACCGACCTGGCCCGGCTCGCGGAGCGTGACGAGCCGACGTCGCCGGCGGTCGATGCAGTGCGGCGTGGCGTCGTACAGACGCTGCGGCACGGTGACCGGGCCGACCTCGTGCGGGAGCTCGACCGCGCACTGCTCGGGATCGGCGACGCCGACCGGCTCCGGCTGGCTTCGTAGATGGTTATGCGACGAGATCGTCCGTGCCGGGGCGCAGGCTGGCCGCTCTGGGGCGCGACGGCAGGCTGTCGCCGATGCCGGACGCATCGGTGACAGCCTGACGGCGCGAGGCTGCAGACGGGGAGAGACCGGCTCTGCCGGGCTCACCTCGTCCAGCAGCGGCCCAGACACGCCAGACAGCGCAACCGGACGCACGAGATCGTGGCATCAATCATCTAGCTGCATTTCGGCACGAAGTCGGCACACGGGCGTCCGTGTTGCCCGGTAGCGTCGGGTCATGGACGAAGCAACTGCAGTTCTCGATCGACTGGCCCGCATCGAGCTGCTGGACGCGGCAGGTGCGCCACCCGGCGCCTTGCTCAGCGAGCTTCGAGTCCTGCTGGCGGAAGCAGAGGCATGGTCGCGCCTGGAAGGAGGTGAGCGAAGCGCGAGGGCGGTCGAGCGGCTTCGGCGTGCACTCGCGCGTGAGATGATCATCGTGTGAGAGTCGGCAGGTGACCTCCGGCGGCGTGATCTCGCACTGGGACGACATCAGCGCGGTGAGGCAGGAGCGCGGCCACATCGCCGCCTCGTGGCGCCCGCTCAGCGGCGATCGTTCCGTCGGTGTCGGCGTCCGGCGCATCGAGATCGATCCAGAGAGGTGGTCGACTCCGCTGCACGTCGAGAACTCCGAGGAGGAGATCTTCTACGTGCTGTCGGGTTCGGGCGTGTCGCTGCAATGGGACGGCGAGACGACGGAGGCATTCGCCGTCGAGGGAGGCGATTGCCTCGTGCACCTGGCGTCGAAGTACGCACACACCCTCCGCGCCGGACAAGAAGGCCTCGACGTGCTCGCGTTCGGCGAGCGGCACTATGCGGTCGGCTCTGCGTATCTCCCCCGCGCCGGTGTGTCGTGGGGCCTCGGAATGTGGGCGCGGACAGGCGATCCGGACGACCACCCGTGGAAGCGGGAAGCGGAGGCGGGCCCGCCGGACGTGCCCGACCTGTCCGCCCGTCCGACGCGCATCGTCAATGTCGCCGCGACGGAGGCCGAGCGGTTCGGGAAGGAGACCGTACGCTCGTCGTGGCGCGACCTCGGTTCCGCCGCCGGGTCGCTCCGCACAGGTCTGAATCACGTGGAGATCGAGCCCGGCGCGCTGATGGCGCCGCCCCACTGCCACTCGGCAGAGGAGGAGATCTTCGTCGTCCTCGCCGGTGACGGAGAGCTGGAGCTCTGGCCGAGCCGGCGACACGGCGGCGAGCTGGAGACGCAGCCGCTGCGGGCGGGATGCACCGTGGCGCGACCCTCGGGGACGCATCTGGCCCACGCGCTGCGCGCCGGCTCCGCCGGGATGACGGTCCTCGGCTACGGCACCCGGGAGCCGAACGACATCTGCTTCTATCCGCGCTCCGGCAAGGTGAGCCTGCGAGGCGTCGGCGTGATCGGCCGCCTCGAGCAGCTGGACTACTGGGACGGCGAGGCCTAGACCACCTGTGTTTCTTGAAGGAAAGGACCGGACCGTCTTGAACGTCAGGCACCATGGGGCTGATGCGTCTACTGCCGCGGCCGAACGAACGGTCTGAAACGAACGAGCCCGAGGAGATCGTGCGCGAGCAGATGGCTCCGGTCGTGCCGCTGGAGGCGCCGCTGGCGTCGCCCGCCGAAACCTCGCTCGCCGGAAGTGCAAATCGCGTCCGCGTGATCGCGCTCGCGAACCAGAAGGGCGGAGTGGCTAAGACAACTACGACGCTGAACCTCGGTGTGGCATTCCAGGAGATGGGGCACCGCGTCCTGCTCGTCGACCTCGACCCGCAGGGCAACCTGACCATGAGCCAGGGGATGAACCCGGACTCGATCGAACGGTCGATGTTCGACGTGCTGGTCCACAAGATCCCGATCTCCGACGTGATCGAGCGCGTCGAGGTCGACATGGCGGTGTCCTCGATCGACCTCGCCGGCGCCGAGCTCGCGCTCGCGGCGATGATGGGCCGCGAGCGCTCGCTCGAGAAGGCGCTCGTCGAGGTCCGCGACAAGTACGACTTCATTCTCATCGACACACCGCCGTCGCTGGGCCTGCTGACGATCAACGCGTTCGTGGCCGCGACCGGCGTGATCGTTCCAGTGCAGTGCGAGTACCTGTCTCTGCGGGGCCTCGTGCAGCTCGAGAACACGCTTGCCATGGTCCGCGAGAACTTGAATGCGCACGTCGGCGTCGAGGGAATCGTCGCCACGATGTACGACGGGCGTACGCTGCACTCGCGCGAGGCAATCGAGATCCTGGAAGAGAACTTCGGCGATCTCGTGTACCGGACGAGGATTCGCAAGACGATCCGCTATGCCGAGGCCCCGGTGAAGGGAAGCTCCGTACTCAAGTACGACCCGGTCGGTCCGGCTGCCGACGCATACCGCGAGCTCGCGAAGGAGGTGCAGGGTGGCGCGCAGGCGCGCGAGCATGCGTGAGGGCCCGCTCGCCGAGCTCTTCCGCGCAACAGAGGCGGCGAAGCGCTCCGGCGCGCAGGAGCGCGCGGGTGCGGAGCCGTCCAGCTCCGAGAAGGCCGGTGAGGACACCGTTCAGATCACACCGGAGCGCCGCCCGGAGGCTGCGCTCGAGGCGACGGTCGAGCACGTGTACGACTTCGACTCGGCGGCGCCGACGGAGATACGACCGGCGCCGGCGGAGCCTGAGGCGACGGTTGTCCCGCTTGTCGCGGTCCCCCCGCCGAGTCTGGCACCCGAGCCTGTCGAAGAGCCCGAGCCGGCTCCCGCCGCGGCCACCGAGCCGGCCCCGAGCGCGCCGCCGTTCCAGCCTCCCGCCAGTCGCCTGCTGCAGCCGATGCCCGGCTCTGCGCCGAGGCTAGAGGTCGTGCGCGCCGGCGAGCTCGCGTCGTATCTCGCGGTCATCCGCGTCGTCGGTGTCGGCGGCGCGGGCATCAACGCCGTGAACCGGATGATGGACGCCGGCATCGCGCAAGTGGATTTCGTCGCGGTCAACACCGACGCCCAGCAGCTCGCGCTCTCTGATGCGGCGGCCAAGATTCACATCGGCCAGGACGTGACGCAGGGTCTCGGCTCCGGCTCGGACCCCGACGCCGGCCGGCGGTCCGCGGAGGAGAACTACGACCAGATCAAGAGCGCGCTCCGCGGCTCGGACATGGTCTTCGTCGCCGCAGGCGAGGGCGGGGGCACCGGCACCGGCGCTGCGCCGGTCGTGGCCAGGATTGCCAGGGAGGTCGGCGCGCTCACCGTCGGCATCGTCACGACGCCCTTCAAGTTCGAGGGAACGCGCCGGCGCGATACCGCACAGAGCGGCGTCGAGGATCTCCGGGGGGCCTGCGACACGGTGATCGTGATCCCGAACGACCGGCTCCTCGAGGTGCTCGACCGCTCCACCTCGATGATCGACGCGTTCCGGATCGCCGACGACGTCCTGCGACAAGGCGTGCAGGGCATCTGCGACCTGATCACGATGCCCGGCCTGATCAACCTCGACTTCGCGGACGTGCGCACGATCATGTCGGGCGCCGGTTCGGCCCTGATGGGGATCGGCTACTCGGAGAGCGACAACCGCGCCCGTGAGGCGGCCGAGCGCGCGCTGCGTTCACCGCTGATCGACACCGAGATCGTGGCGGCCAAAGGCATCTTGCTCTCGATCGCCGGCGGCGACGACCTGACGCTCCTGGAGGTCAACGAGGCGGCGGAGGCGGTGCGTGCGGCGGCGACCGACGACACCAACATCATCTTCGGCGCAACGGTCGACGAGCGGTTGAACGGCCAGGTGTGGGTGACGGTGATCGCGACCGGGATCGGCGGAGCGAGACGGCGGAGCATTGCACCATCCTTCGCGACGGATGAGCCTCGGCGCAGGCCTGCGCGCGACGAGGACACCGAGCTGCCCAGCTTTCTGCGCTCCTAGGCGCACATGCCTGCCGCGATCGCCGCGGGACATCCGTCGACCGCGGAGGCGGGTGCTCTGACGCTGGCGGCGGGCGGGAACGCCGTCGATGCCTGCATCGTCGCCGCGTTCGTCGCCTTCGTCACCGAGGGGCCACTCGCGGGCCCGACCGGTGGGGGCTTCTGTCTCCTGCACGAGCCGGACAGACCGGCGACCGTGCTGGACTGCTTCTTCGCCGTCCCGCGGCGCGCTCTCGGCGTCATGGAGGAGGTCGTGATCGACTTTGCCGACGCCGGGAGGCAGACGTTTCACGTCGGTGAGGGCAGCGTCGCGCTCCCCGGTCTCGTCCAGGGGCTCGCGGAGGTGCACCGGCGTCACGGGTCGAGAACTTGGGCCGAGTTGCTCGAGCCCGCGATCGAGCTGGCCCGGCAGGGATACGTGCGCGACGACGCACGGGTCTTCCTGCACGGCATCCTCACGCAGATCCTCCTCCGAACCGAAGCGGGCCGACGCGTCTACGGAGATCCGGAGCGGGTCGTGACGACGGAGCTCGCTGCGACGCTCGAGCGCATCCGCGACGCCGGCCCGGCCGCTGTCGTGGAGCTTCTCCCGGAGTATGCGGACGACCTCGAGGCGTACGCTGTGATCGACCGCATGCCCGTCGAGACGACGGTGACCGGGCGATCGGTCTTGACGACGCCTCCGCCGTCACGTGGCGGGCGGATCGTCGCCGACATCCTCGAGACGCTCCAGGCTGCCGGTGCGCCCGGACCGCTCGAGCAGGCACGGGCGATCGGGCGTGCATACGGCACGTCGGCGAAGGGGCTGCTCACGGGTACCACTCACGTCTCCGTGGTCGACGAAGCCGGCATGGCCGTAGGGCTCTCGATGACGCTCGGCTCGGGGTCGGGCGTGTTTCGCGGCGGCTCCCAGCTGAACAACATGCTCGGAGAGCTGGACGTGATCGGAACGGAGCCGCGTGGCGCGGGCGAGCGCCTGCCGAGCATGATGACCCCGACGCTCGTCCTCGAGCGCGGGCGGCCTCGACTCGTCCTCGGCAGCGCAGGGTCGGTCCGTCTCGCGGGCGCGATCGCGCAGGTGGCCTGGCGCGTGGTCGGTGAGGGCATGGCGGTTGCCGACGCGGTGGATGCGCCGCGGATGCACGTCGACGGGAACGAGCTGCACCTCGAAGGCGGCTGGCCGGAAGAGGTGGTGGCCGAAGTCGAGGAGTCTGGTGTCTGGGACGTCGTCCGCTGGGGCGACCGCAATCTCTTTTTCGGAGGAGTGTCCGCGGTCGAGGTGCGACGCGACGGATCCGCAGCGGCCGCCGGCGATCCGCGGCGCGGTGGTCATGGCCTGGTGGTGCCGTGATCCGGATTCGTTCTGCCGAGCCTTCCGACGCCGCCGCGCTCTGCCGTCTGGCCGAGGAGGTCGGCCGCGAGCCTGGGGCCTGGCTGCTGACGACCGAGATGTGGCGCGCGGTCGGTGACGAGCGGCGGTATCTGCGCGCGGCTCGGCGTCACGCCGACGCCGCCGTGTTCGTGGTCGAGGACGACGGCGAGATCGTCGGCCGGCTCTCGCTCGCGCGCGACCAGCACCCGGCGAGCCGCCACGTTGCTGATCTCGGCTTGATGGTGGCGCTGAGCCATAGGCGCCGTGGGATCGGGCGCGCGCTCCTGGAGCGAGCCGTCATGTGGGCGAAGGAGTCCGGCGTCCGCAAGCTCGAGCTGCACGTGTTTCCGTGGAACCGCCCCGCGATCGCGCTCTACGAGGCGTTCGGGTTCGAGCGGGAGGGCTATCGCAAGGCGCACTACCAGCGCAGCGGCGAAGAGGTCGACGCGGTGCTCATGGCCTACCGCGTGGAGTAAACGCGTCAGAGCTCGCGCGGAAGAAGGAGGCGTACGAGATCGGCGCCGCAAGCCTCCAGACCAACCCACGAGGTGTCGGCGGCGAGCGTCGCGAACGCGCCGGTCGGGAGGTTGTCCGCGACGCGGTCCCGGTCGGGGCCGGGCCGCGCGAGCAGCAGGCAGAGCTCGGCGAGGCCCGGATTGTGACCGATCACGACCGCGTCCGAGACGTCCTCGGGGATCGCGCGAACACAGCTCAGCAGGCCCTTTGCAGACGCGTGGTAGAGCGCCTCGTCCAAAGCGACCTCCGGTGACCCGAGCGCGTCGAGGACACGCTCCAGCGTCTGCGTCGCACGCACGGCCGGTGAGCAGAGGACGAGCTGCGGCCGGACTCCCTCTGAGTCGAGCACACGGGCGAGCCGTTTCGCGGCCTTGCGGCCGCGCGCGGACAGGGGCCGGTCGTGGTCGGGAAGCCCCGGGTCCTCCCAGCTCGACTTGGCATGGCGGAGGAGATGGAGCTCGTGCCCGGCCCGGTCCGCGCTCATGCGCGCTCGCGCCAGGTTCTGACCATCGTGCGCTGCGCGTCGGTCTGTGGCGAGTCCAGCCGGAGTGCCGGCGAGCCGGCGCGGAGGGCCGTGATCCGTCTCAGCGCCTCGGTGCCCTCGAAGCCGTGGCGCACGAGCCAGCAGCCGACGACGGTGCCCGTCCGGCCGGCACCACCCCAGCAATGGACGTACGGCACGCCCCCGCGGTCGCGCTCACGGTCGATCACGTCGAGCGTTCGGCGCATCTGGTCGGGCGTCGTCACGCCCATGTCGGGGATCGACATGCGCACATGGCGGGCGGCCCCGTCGACGAGGTGTGCATACGGGCTCACCTCGTAGTCCTGGGTCAGATCGACGAACAGTGTCACACCCGCCGCCAGCAGCAGCGGAAGCTTCGCCTCCGTACCTGCCGCATCGATTGCGCCGGGATACTTGCCCGCGAGCAACCTGCCCGGATCGACCCAGTAGGACTCGGGCGTGGGTGCGTCCATGTCCCGAGTTTACGAGGCCAGCGCGATCCCCACGGCGACGGGCAAGACGATCCAGGCGAGCGCCGTCAGAGTGATCGCATCGTTCGCATCGGTCCGACCTGCTCAGAACCGTGCGGTCAACGCTGTGCGGCGGGCTAGGTGTGAACGCGGCCTCCCCAAGAGCGTCGCTTCTGTCAAAAAAGCCTGCAAATCCGTAACGTTTCCGCCGAGTAGTCCGTGTGGGACGATGGCCGTCCCGTGATTGCCGCGATCAACTAGTGTCCCGAGTCGTTAATGCGCTGGCAGTAGGCGGCGACGCTGTCGAGGATCTCGTCGGCGCTCTTGTGCCAGACGAACGGTTTGGGGTTGTCGTTCC
>JACXTT010001706.1_pt1 | contig 36099 bp, 33 predicted proteins | sample 9270951 | NCBI WGS metagenome assembly JACXTT01 (sample SAMN15532306, study PRJNA645909) | rock metagenome | isolation source: weathered quartz diorite | place: Puerto Rico | collected 2017-06-21 | reverse complement strand
TACGAAGGACAAACGCCTGGCGGAAACGGAGCGCGAGCGTGCGTACATCGAGGGGCTCAAGGCGGCGCCGTGGCAGGTACAGGTGTGCAAGCTGGCGGACCTGTTCGATAATCTGACCGATCTCGCTCAGCTGTCGAGCGATCGGCGCACGCATGCTTTGCAGCGCTACGAGCAGTATTTCGCAGAGCTGCGGCATCTCGCAGCGCCTGAGGCGCAACGGCCGATCGCGCTGGTGCAGCAATTGTTGGAGGAGACGCGCGCGACGATTTAGCCGCAAGCCGCAATCTCGAACGCGTGGTTCAATTGACATTTAGGCCGCGGCGTGGTAACGTCTCATTAAGCAAAAGCGTCCGTCGATTTGAGTTCGGTTTGAACCATGCCGCAGGAATTGACCACCACCCGCGAAACGGAGATTCTGGAGGAGTGCCAGGCGGCGATCGGCTATCGCTTTCAGCGCGTCGAATTGCTGCGTGCCGCGCTGACGCACACCTCCGGCGCCGACACGCGTGCCGACTCCAACGAACGCATGGAATTCCTGGGCGATTCGGTGCTCGGTCTGATCTGCTGCGAACAGCTCTACCGCCGTTTTCCCGATTATCAGGAAGGCGACCTGACGAAGATCAAGTCGGCCGTGGTCAGCCGGCGCACCTGCGCGCGCATGAGCCGGGTCTTGAACCTGGGCGAGTATCTCTTCCTCGGCAAGGGGATGAACTTCCACGCGGTGCTGCCGGCGAATCTCTTGGCGGACGTCTACGAATCGCTGGTCGGCGCGATTTTTCTCGACGGCGGCTTGGCGCCGGCCAAGGAGTTCATCCTCAAGTACCTGAATCCCGAGATCGAGGAAGTCGCCGAGGCAGCCCATGCGGGCAACTACAAGTCGCTCCTCCAGCAGGTCGCCCAAAAGGAATTCAACGCCACCCCCGCCTATCATCTCCTCGACGAGAAGGGCCCCGATCATAGCAAGTGCTTCAAGCTCTCCGCCGTCATTGGCCGTTATCACTATCCCGCCGCCTGGGGCAACACGAAGAAGGAAGCCGAGCAAAAGGCGGCCATGAACGCCCTGGCGATGATCAACGGCGAGCCGGTGCCGTTTCCCTCGGATTGACCCATGCCGATGCCTCCCTACCAAGTCTTCTGTTACAGCAAGGGCTGCAAGAATCCCGCGCAGTACAAGATTGCCGCGCGCTGGAGCGACGGCGTCGTCAGCGAGTTGAAGACCTACGGCTTGTGCTGCGAGGAATGTTTGGCGAAGTGGCTGGTGCGCGGCCGGGATAGCCACAAGAAGTGCCAACTGACAACCGGTGAGACGCTCGATGTGCCGGGCATCTACCAGTTGCAGCACGGCAAGCGCGATCAAGTCTTGCAGCGCTTGACGGAGCTGGAAGAGCGATTGAGCAAATCCGAATGAACGCATTGGCCAGCAATGACCTCACGCCAAGACGCAGCGCCGCAAGGAACTTCAGCCGCCGTATTCCTTTGCGTCTTGGCGTGAGCCGTTTACACCAGCACAGCCTCCGCCACTGCCCCGCTTGGCCATTGATATCCGCGCGGGTCCATGGCGGCCCAGGCGTGGTTCATCTTCGCCCAGGCGCTGCGCCAGAAGCGGCCGAAGCCGTAGCCTCCCGCGCGCAAGGCCCGGCGATGCCCCGCCCAGATCGCCAGCGTGACGCCCGTGAAGAAGACGCGCTGCGCCGCCAGCGTCAAAGCGCGCAGCCAGCGCGGCCGAGCGCGATGCAGGATCGCCAGGCGTTCGCATTGCAAGCGAATGTGCGGGATCTCATCGTGCAGCAGTTGCGCGCAGATCGTCCGCAAGACCGGGCAGCCGCTGGCTTGCCGGATCGCGTTGTAGAAGACGAGCGCATGCACCTCGGCCATGATGACGGGGGTCGTGAAGGTTTCCATGTTCGCCAGGCAATGGCGGAAGAAGCGGAAGAACGTGTCGCCCCAGTTCGACTGCGCACGCGGCTCTCCGCACGCATCGAGAAACCGTCCCAGCGTCGCCCCGTGCCGTTGCTCCTCGGCGATGAAGCATTCCATCATCTCGACGAAGTCGGCATCGCCGATTGATTCGGCATGTCTGCGCGCGATTGAACGCAGATGCGTCCCGTCGGACGATTCGCCGAGCTGCCAGGTACGCAGCGAATCGGCGATCTCGGCTAACTCCTGTGGCGTGATCCGCGTGCCTTGGTCCCACGGAATCTCGCGCAAGTTGTCGGCATTGCGGCGGAAGTGGTCGATCCACGCGGCGGACGATTGGACAGGTGTTTCGGACATTGGATTTCCTCCTTGTTAGTGTAAATTACTTTGCATTGTAAAGTATACGTCGGCAAAAAACCGGTTTTCGTTTAGCGTTCGCATGGCGCCGCGCGAGCGCTAAACGTAAACCGGGACAATATACAGCAGGGCGTGCTCGACGGTGTCGATCGTTTCGTCCAGCGTGGAGGTTCCCGCGGTCAGGCCGACGACTTCCAGGCCGTCGAACCATTCAGGCTGCAAATCCTCGGGGCCTCGCACGTGATATGCCGGCAAGCCGCGCGCCTGGCAGCGCAGCACCAGCTGACGCGTGTTGTTCGAGTTGTTGCCACCGACGACGACCATCGCCTCGACTTCGTCCATCAAGCGTTCCAGTGCCTTCTGATGGTCCTTGGTCGGATGGCAGATCGTGTCGCTGAAGCGAATGTCGGCACGCGGGTTCTTCGCCGTGATGGCTGCGCGAATCTCGTCGGCGTGGCGCAGCGGCGTCGTCGTTTGGCACATGATGCCGAGCTTGGCGTGCGGATAGGTGCGGACTTCATCGGGCGATTGCAGCACGTCGAAGGAACAAAGGTCCTCGACGATGCCCTGCACTTCGACGTGGCCGCGCTTGCCGATGACGAGGACGTGATAGCCGTCGGCTTGCAGTTTCTGGGCGGCCTGATGGGCGCGCGTGACGAGCGGGCAGGTGGTGTCGATCAATTGCTTGCCGGCGTCCTTCAGGCGCGCGCGCTCCTTGTCGCTGACGCCGTGCGCGGTGATGAGCACCGTCTGCGTGACCGGGAGAGCGTGCCGCTGTTTTTCGCCAATCATGCGAAAACCGCGCTCGTGCAGCTCGTCGAGGACTTTCTCGTTGTGTACGAGTTCGCCGTGAATGGTGACGGCTTCGGGGCGTTGCACGTCGTCGATGATCGCCAACGCATCGCGGACGCCGAAGCACATGCCCATCACGTCGGCTTTGATGATTTTCATTGCAACCCCCTTGTTCCAGTCAACCTTTTCCATGTCGCGGCGAGCAATCTGCCCGAGAATCTCGCTACCTGAGCAATCAAGTAAATCGCTGCCGTGATCGCGATCGCGCCGATTATCAGGTAAGCCAAGCCAATCAATCCAAACAGGACGCCAGCCATCGCCAATCCATCCAAGCTGTGGCCGTCCATTGCGAACAAATTCATTCTTGGTTCCGTTCTTCCATGAAACCGCAATTTGTCGAGTTTGTTAACGCGATCAACTCACGGCGGTCCAATCGCAGGCCACGACATCAGGAATCGAAACGCCAGCACCATCAACAATCCCAATCCCAACGGGACGGCTACGAACAAGACACGCGCCGCCTTGTCCGGCAAGAAACGGAGGCACAACAGGAATACCAACACGGCGCCAATTGCCGAGCCCGCGAAAGCATAGCTCACGTTTCTTTCCCCGCCCAATTAATTTGCGTCGCAAAGTAAACCGGCAAAAAAACACCGGCCGCCTCCTTACGCCGGCGACCAGCCCTTGCTAAGCTTCGGCTCCTCGACCGGCTTCTCAGCGCCGACGGCATCGGTGACGATGTTTTCCAGCACCGTGATGTACTCGATGAAGCGCTTGCGGCCCATCTCGGTCAACATGCACAGCGTCTGCGGGCGGTTGTCCTTGAAGCCCTTCCAAATCTGGATGACGCCCGCCTCGCTGAGGATTTGCAGGTGCCGACTCAGGTTGCCGTCGGTCAGGGCGCAGAGGTCCTTGAGATCGTTGAAGATCAGGCCGGCCGGGTGCGTCGCCAGGGAAGTGACGATGCTGAGCCGGGCTTTCTCGTGGATGACGCGGTCGAGGCCTTCGTAGGCGAATCGGCCCGGCGCCCTCACCCCTGACCCCTCTCCCGGAGGGCGAGGGGAATCATGTTGCTTCTTGCTCATCGCTTTTTCGCTCCAGGGTCCAGTAAAGGATGGCGGCCGACAGCATCTGGCCGACGCCGAACGGCACGCCCATCGCCCATGCGGAGAAGGCGAAATCGCCGCGCGCCCACAACAGGCACAGCACGCCGGCGGTCATATAGAAAACGCCGATCCAGAACGTCGCCTTCGGCAACAGCCGATACGACGCGAAGATGCCGAGGCTGAAGAAGATGGACCACAGGCCGGGCAGCATCCACAGGGCGTCGGGCACTTGCTGGAAGAGGACGAAGGTCACGAGGCCGCCGGCAACGACGCTAGGGAGGAACTGGCCGACCGCAAGGATGCTGTTGGGTATCGTCAGGGAGGACGGCGATTGCTTGCAATGCCAGATCATGGCGACGCCAGTGACGGCCATGCTGAGGAGGGCGGCGCCGGTCCACAGGCCGAGGTAGGCAAGGGGATTGTCCGCCGGCTCAGCGATCAAGGTATTCTGCAACCCGGCGGCGAGGCAGGCGACGAGGCCGGAGAACGCCACCGGGGCGGCGCGGTAGCCGCGAAAGGTCTCGGTGCGCGCCACTTGCTGGCGAATCTCCGAGATTTGCGTCAGGGCTTCGTGGAGATCCATGGCACGCTCCCGCTGTCGTTTACTTTACCGCGTAAAGTCTACACTCTTTCTCGGACCGGTCAAGGGCAAAACTTGAATGATCCTGTCCTCGCCTTAGCCCTCGCGCGGCGCCACGCGGGCGCTAGACGAAGACGCACTAGTTCATTATATATGGCGATTGATGAGCTAACGAAAGGGGAACCGACCGGACTTCATCCCTCGGTGCACCGGTTGATGAGCCAGCGGTTGACGTCGCGCAGCATGTCGGGGTGCAAGCGATGATTGGTCGGGTAACGGTGAGTCTCGACTTCCAGGCCGGCGCTCCAGAGCAGATTACGATCGGCACGCACCATGCTCGCCGGCACCACCGAGTTCGCGATGCCGTGGCCGATGAAGACGCGCAAGGACCGCGCTTCCGGCAAGTGCAACAGCGGGCGATCCTCGCGCGGCATGTGGCCGTTCAGAGCGATCACGCCGTTGATCTTGTCCGGGAACTTCAGGCCCATTCGGTACGCCAGGGTGGCGCCTTCCGCAAAACCGGCAAGAATGATGCGTTCGGAATGGATGTGATAGTGCAGCCGCGTTTGCTGGATGGCGCCGAGCAGGTAATCCTCGATCATCGGCAAATGCGAGGCGTCACCCCAGGAGTAGCCGACCTTGCCCTTACGGTTAAGGCCGACGCAGACGGGACCGCGCAGGCCGATGGAGACGAAGTTGCGCCGGCTGACGCGCGGGGCGAGGCGGAGGATTTGCTGCTCGTTGCTCCCGTGGCCGTGCAGGAACACGATGAGCGGATACGGATAGCGCGGCTCATAGGCGATCGGCGCGAAGGTGCGGATCGGCAAGGGCCGAGGGGCCGAGTGTACCACCGTGTCGTAGTAGCCCTCTTCGGGACGAAAGGTCTGCCAGGAAACGTCGAGAAAGGCCATCGCGGATTCCTGTTGATTCGAGTGCGCTCAGCTGTAATAATCGCCGGTGATGAATTCTTCGCAAAGTCTACGTCGGGGCGGCGGGGGTGTCAACGTAACCCCTGGCAGGACTTGAGTCAAAATCGTCGTTTTTGCGGTTTTCGCGTCGAATTGCAACGATTAGTGGAAGTAGACAAGACGCGGGAGAAATGCGGGCGCGTGAATGTTTGTTTAGGAAAAACGTCGTGGGTCAAGCTTGAGGTGTCAGCAAATATTTCACAATTGCAAAGTCTCGCGTTCGCTCAAATTCTCCATTTTTCTCTTGCGGATGACGAACGAACTAATACTCTAGGAATGCTGCTACTGAAAAATATACCCACTTTTCTCGGAGGAATCGAACATGCGTATCGTTATCGCCAGTGTCGCCATGGTTTGCGCTGGACTTCTGCTGCTCGCAGGCACGAACAATGCTGGTGAAAAGGACAAAGAGGTCGTGCTCAAGGGCAAGATCACCTGCGCCAAGTGTGACCTGGGTGTCGCCAAGGAATGCGCCACCGTCATCGTTGTCAAGGACAAGGAAACGAAGAAGGACATCACCTACTACTTCGACGCCAAGGGCCACAAGGCCAATCACGACAGCATCTGCACCGAAGCCAAGAAGGGCACGGTCACCGGCGTCGTCACCGAAGTCGACAAGAAGAAGATCGTCACCGTCAAGAAGATCGAGTTCGCCAAGTAGAGACGACTGCACATTGCAAATGGAGGACCCTCGGGCGGCGCGTCCGAGGGTTTTTTCGTATGCAAATCGGCAATCGGCAATTTGCAATTTGCCATCGGCCCGGTAGGATAAGGGTATCCAAGGAGGACTTGCATGAAGATCATTCTCGCCAATCCGCGCGGCTTCTGCGCCGGCGTCAACATGGCCATCGATAGCCTCGAACGCGCCCTCGAACTCTTCGGCACCCCGCTCTATGTCTATCACGAGATTGTTCATAACCGCCACGTCGTCGAGCGCTTCAAGAAGCGCGGCGTCGTCTTCGTCGATAGCATCGACGAGATTCCGTCGAACTCCGTCGTCCTCTACAGCGCCCACGGCGTCGCCCCAGCCATCCGCGAGGCCTCGGTCAAACGCAACCTCAACGCCATCGACGCCACCTGCCCGCTCGTGACGAAAGTACACCTCGAAGCCATCCGCTTCGCCAAGGAAGGTTACACGATCCTGCTCATCGGCCACGAGGGACACGACGAGGTCCTCGGCACCATCGGCGAGGCCCCCGCCAACATTCGGCTCGTGCAGGACGCCGACGAAGTGGCGGCACTCGACCTGCCGAGCGATGCCAAGGTCGCATATTTGACCCAGACGACCCTGAGCGTCGATGACGCCGAGGTCATCATCGCCGCCTTGCGCAAGCGCTTCCCGCACATCGCCGGCCCGAAGAAGGACGACATCTGCTACGCGACGCAGAATCGCCAGGAGGCCGTCAAGGAACTGGTCCCGGAGGCGGACCTCGTTCTCGTCTTGGGCAGTCAGAACAGCTCGAACAGCCTGCGGCTGGCAGAGTTGGCGACGACCTTCAAGAAGCCGGCGTATTTGATCGACGCCGTCCACGAGATCAATCCCGACTGGTTCACGAGCAAGAACACGGTGCTGGTGACCGCCGGCGCCAGCGCCCCCGAGGACGTTGTGCAGGAGTGCGTCGATTATCTGAAGCGCCATTATCATGCGACCGTCGAAACGCGCACGATTCGCGAGGAAGACGTCAACTTCAATTTGCCGAAGGAACTAAGGTCGTTGACGCTGGTGAATTGAGTGCCTCCATGAACACTCATGAACACCGCTTGAAAACTCAGTCTTTGCGAACCTGAAAAAATTTTGGTTCTTCCGGTGAATGCGTGTTCTGTTGTCAAGGTCGGTTGAGCTGGAAACGATTTTTTCCTTAGCTTGTCCCCCCCGGACGTGACCTTCAGGGGCAAAATCTGCCATAATCCCTGGAAAAATGCCACATCCTGCGGGTCAGCAGATCTTGACCTTTAGCTCTCCTGAGAGGGTCGTCACCAGCCGGATACCCAGGAAGACGTCTTGGGTCGCTACAACATGTTCCTCTCTCTCTCAAGACGATCGTGAGCAAGAAAAAGTAAGCGAAGTCGGATCATTTGGTATCCTCAAACGGCTGCGGCGCGCCTCAATCGATCGTGTACCGCCAACCAATCGTCGCCAGCCGGCGGTTCTTCGACGACAATGCGATCCAACCCCGCATCGTCGAGCCGATGCAGCGCTGCGAAAAGTCCCGCGGAATAGCCAGCCACATCATCTGGCAACACGATTCGCAGCGCCGCCGATTCCCCATCATCGATGTGCGTCAACCAACCCACGCGCAGGCCTTGCTTGCACAATTCCTCGACGAGCTTATGGCTGTTCGTCGTGACCTCCAAGGGCGTCTTTGGAGCGTAGTGCCGGCGCATCTGGCCGGGGGAACGCGCCGTTTCTTCCGCTCGCGGAGCGAGAGGACTACTTTCGATCGGGCCGACCGCAGCTTCCAAGTCTGCGATCGTCACCAAACCTGGTCGCAATAGCCGCGGTGGATCGATCGTCACGTCGAGAACCGTCGATTCCAGGCCGCCAGTCGTCGGACCGGCGTCGAGCAGCAAATCGATGCGATCCGCCAGGCCGGCGAGGACGTGCGCCGGCAGCGTCGGCGAAAGTGCCGTCGAGCGATTGGCGCTCGGGGCGGCCAACGGCAGCTTGCACTCGCGCAACAGCGCCAGCGCCACGGGATGGGCCGGCATGCGCAGCGCCACGGTCGAACCGCCCGCCGTCACCAGATTGGGAACGCACGCCGCCTTCGGCAGCACCAGCGTCAACGGGCCGGGCCAGAAGCGCTCCGCCAATTTCTGAGCAATCGGGGGCCAGGAACTCACGAGCTTTTTCGCGTCATCCAACGCTGCGACATGCACGATGATCGGGTTGTGCGCCGGTCGGCCCTTGGCCGCGAAAATCATGGCGACCACCTCCGCATCGAGCGCATTGGCGCCGAGGCCGTACACCGTTTCCGTCGGAAACGCGACCAGGCCACCCGCTTGCAGAATGCGGGCGGCGCGCGCGATGACGCTCGGATCGGGGCATTGGGCGTCGACGTGTAACACTACACATGGCATGGGGTGATGGAAAATTGGAGAAGATTCCGACATCGCCACGCGAGCGCTAAGCTGCGAGCGGCAATTGGCTAGTTCTTTACCGGATCGTTCTTGTATACGCGTATCTGGTTCAACGTCTTCAGGACGTCGTGAAAGCTGTGCGGCCGATCGTCGCGCTTCTTCGCCAGGCACTTGAGCACGAGGTCGTTGAACTCCGGCGTCAGGTCCGCGCACAGCGCTGTAAGCGGGGCCGGCTTCTCCAGGATGTGCTTCTGCAACAGCTCCTGCTGCGTCGCGGCCCGGAACGGCGGGCGATAGGTGGTCAACTCGTACAGCGTCGCCCCGTAGCTGTAGATGTCGGCGCGGCCGTCGAGGAAATCGCCGCGGATCTGCTCCGGCGACATGTAGCTGCGCGTTCCCTGCACCACCTTCTTGCGGCGAAATAATCGAGCGAAGAACGATGTCTCCTGGACGCGCTGGGCGATGGCGAAATCGATGATGCGCAGCTCCCCCGCGCTGTTGACGAGCAGGTTGTCCGGCTTGATATCGCGATGGACCCAGCCGCTGGCGTTGATGTAGGCCAGACCGGTCGCCGCCTGCTTGAAGATGCTGAGGGCGCGCTCGCGGATGAAAGCGTACTGCTTGCCGACGAGCCGCACTTTCAAGCTGCCAGCGGGGAAGAATTCCATCACGAAATAGTGATGCACGGATTCGTCGCTGACATGGACGATGCGAATGACGTTCGGGTGCGTCATCTCCAGGCCGACCTTCGCCTCGTGATAGAGCATCCGCCGGGCTTCGGAGTCGGCGGAGCGTTCGGGCAAGAGGATCTTCATGGCGAAGTGGCGATGGCTGGACACTTCCACCACTTCCCATACTTGACTCATCTGCCCGGTCAAGATGCACTTGACCTGGCGATAGTTGCCGACCATGTCTTCTGCCATCGATCCCTCTTGAATCCCAGGGGTTCGCTGCGCTCACTCCTGGGCTTGCGTGGAGTTACCAATACTCCTCGATATGAATATTCCCCTTTAATTTTAGGCTCGGCTGGTCGGTCTGGAAGCCGCGTTTGCTGAGAATCTCGATGACGCCCGGCGGCTGCGGGAAGATGGCGGTGCCGGTCGTCTTGTGGTATTCGGGGGCGCCGATCATCTTGGGGTTGCCGCACAGATAGACGTGGGTGCGGGCCGGGTCGAGGGCGTCGCCGAGGCGCTCTTCGAGCTGGCCGCTGGTGATGAGGTCCTGGATGTAGACCTTCTGCCCGGTGTTGTTGGCTTCGCGCGTCGTCAGGCTCAGGTAGGTGTAGTTCGGATAGCGTTTCGTCAACTCTTGCTGAGTCGGCAGATAGCCCAGGTCGCGCTGGTGGCGAACGCAGCAGGCGGACAGGATCTTGCCTTGGTGGTTGTTGTGGAGCAGCTCCCACAGCATGTAATTGTGCGGCGCCTCGCCGGTGCCGGTGGACAGGAAGATCACGTTGTCGGTCGGCTTGACCGGCTCGAGCGTGTAGTGTCCGGCGATCTTTTCGCCGAGGAAGACGCGGGCGCCGTTGCCGAGCGTGAACAGGCGCGGCGTCAAAGCCGGCGGCTGCTCGGCCTGGCGCACCAGGACGACGTAGAACTCCAGCCAGTCCTTGCCGGCCCGGTCGGGCAGGTTGCCGTCATCATCGAGGATCGACGAGCTGATCGAATAGGCCCGGCGGATTAGCTTTCTCTCCTCGCCCGGCTTGAGGGTCTCGGCCTGGCAGCCCGGCGCACGCGGCTCCCAGAATCCCATGCCGAGCGTGGAGTACTGCCCTGCCCGGTGCGGCTGCACGCCGACGTCGGGCCGCACGCGCAGGATCATCAAGTCCTCGTTCGGCAACTTGACCGAAGCGACCGTGGCGTTATAGTTCCTTGTGCGCAGCTCTGCGATTTCGTCCAGCGTCATTTTTGTCACCAGCAGGCCAAAAAAACAAAAACCTCCCGCGAAACAGGAGGTCGCCCGACAAGGCGGTAGGCTTATCTTAGCAAAAATACCGCCAAGCGTCGGGGCGTAAGCCCGACGTGTGTAGCCCCCTTGCCATTCGCGTCGGGCTTGCGCCGCGACACTCGCCAGATCATGTCAGCTTGCGCACCGCGTCGCGGAACACGTCGAGGCAGGCACGGATATCTGCGGTCGGGTTCTCCGGGCTGGCTTCGTACTCGATGGCGATATAGCCGCCGAAGCCGACCTCGCGCAAGGCCCGCAGCACGTTGCCGACGTTGAGGACGCCACGGCCGAAGACAACGTCGGTGCGCCGCTTGTTGTCGTGATCCTTCAGGTGCAGGCCGAAGTTGCGCGCCCGCATGTGGCGGACTTGCTGGGCCGGGTCGAGCTGGCGGTTGAACGGGTCCTGGGCGCTGCGAATGAGATGGCCGGTGTCGAGGCAGGTGCCGATCAAGGTCCGTTCGCGAATGGTTTTCATGATCTCCTCGGCCGAGTACCAGCGGTGCAACTGCTTGCCGACCGGACCGTGCGGGTGAATCGCGATGCCGATGTTGAACTCGACGACGAGCCGATCGAGGCTGTCGAAGCTGTCCGGATCGGGATCGGCCGTGAGGAAGCGAACGCCCAACCGGCGCGCGAACTCGAAAAGCCGGCGGTTGGCGGCATGGTCCTTGGTGAAGCGCTCGACGCCGAAGGCCACCGGCGTGATCTGATATTTGTCAAGCAGCGTGCGTGCCGCGCGCATCTGCGCGTCGGTCGCCGTGATCGGCACATGCTCGCGGTAGAGTTCGACATTCCGCACGCCGAGCATCTGGATTTGTTCGAGGGCGCGCTCGAAGGTGAACTTGCGAAAGCTGTAGCTCTGGATGCCGACGGTGAAGCCGCCGAAGCCATCGTCCTTGGCGGGCTGCTGGCGCACCTCGGCGGCATCGATCAGCGCGGGTAGCGTGGCGGCGCTCGCGGCGACGGCCGTGGCTTGCAGGAACTTGCGGCGTGTTTGCTTGGACATGATTGGCACTCCCGGTGGAATGGATTGAACTACCCATGAGATACTTCCCTGCTCGGCGTTGGGCAAGGTTGCCCGTCAAGATGCTTCCTGGCGGGCCTGCGTCAGCAACTCGGTCAAGCCGAGTTGGCCCGCCCAATTTTCCAAGTAAGCAAGGTCGACTTGGTCTTTCTGAACTTGCAAGACGCCGAGGATGTCGCTCCATTGCCGATCCGAGACCCCGCCGCCCAGGCGAAACCATTCGAGCTTGTGGAGCACGATATCTTCGGGCGACAGGATGTAGATCGGCTCCTGCGCGAGCTCGGCCGTCCGGCGCCGCGCGAAGGCCGACTGCTCAAATGGCGTATTTTTGGCAATGAACACATCGATTTTGAAGCCGCTGCTCGTATGGATGACGTTGAACGAGCGCTGTTCCCGGACGGCGAGCTGCACGGCGTCGAGGCTCACGTAATACGCCGCGTCGAGGCTATCCGTGAATGCCTGCTCCTTGCCAGTAAACGCTTCGACGGTGAGATCAGCGTCTTGGGTATAGCGTGGCTTGCCGTGAATCGAACTGGCCATCGAGCCGCCGAGCGCGTAGTGGATTTGCAATCGATCGAGGACGTGGACGAGATCGAACACCAATTGCCAAAGAGCGGTCTGTTCTTCCATGGCGACTCCAGCGCCGGCCCGAGCCAGTGGGCCAAGCGTTATCCTTAGCCAATCCGCCAGGATCGCGCGGTCATCCGCTTGCGGTTGACGCAATCGGCATCCCGCCGCGTGCAGCTGCCTGGCGCGGGTCCATGCGTCTTGCAACAAGAGCGCCTTCTGCGCGGGCACCATCCGGCGATAGATATCCGCCACCATGCGGTCGGCTTCGAGTGTTGTGTCGGTGAGGGTTTTCATGTCATCCTTCTGCTGTCAACTTATCCGAAAAGAACGAGCGCGGACAAGCTTTTTCCCAGGCCAAATCTGGCAATCTTCTTCGCATGGTCATATCACAAACCGTGTCTCCCCCGGGCTTGAGGAGTTTACATGCGTCACGTACTTTCCGCCCTGGTGCAAAATCAACCCGGCGTGCTCGCCCACGTCTCGGGCATGCTCGCGTCGCGCGGGTTCAACATCGACAGCCTGGCCGTCGGCGAGACCGAGGAGCCGCAACTGTCGCGCATGACCTTCGTCGTTCACGGCGACGACAATGTCCTCGACCAGGTCCGCAAGCAGCTCGACAAGATCGTCTCCATCGTCCGCGTGGACGACATCTCCAGCGAGAACTACGTCGAACGCGACCTGATGCTCATCAAGGTCGTCGCCCCGTCGGAGAAGCGGACCGAGATCGCCCTCCTGGTGGAGATGTTCCGCGGCCGGGTCGTGGACATCAGTCACGACAACATCATGGTCGAAATCTCCGGCCAGGAAGGGAAGGTCGAGGCGTTCATCGATCTGATGCGGCCGTTCGGCATCATCGAGCTGGCCCGGACCGGACGCATCGCCCTGGTGCGCGGCCGAGCGAAGACGGGAGGGGCGGCATGATCTCGGCACGCAAGTTTTCCTCCACCAGTCGGCCGATCCCCGCCGACCTGCTGGCTACCCTCGAGCAGCTCAAGCCCGGCCAGCGCGTGCGCATCACGCAGATCGTCAAGGTCGGCAGCACCAAGACCTGGCCGCTGGTCGTCGAGGGCGTGTTCCGCCACGTCGATTCATTGGCGACCGGCCTGGCGACCGATCGGCTCAAGGAAGACGATATCGTCATCCCCGTCGTGCATTTCACCAAGGACAACCAGGAAATGTCGAGCATCGCCGTGGATGAACGGACGAAAATTGAACTCGTGGGATGAACGAGCATCATGACCATCGATTCGATACTCGACCGCTTTTGCCGTTATGTCCGTATCGACACGCAGGCCGATGAAGCCTCGAAGTCGTACCCCTCGACGCCGGGGCAGCTGGAGCTAGGCCGGCTGCTCGCGCAGGAATTGCAAACACTGGGCGTGCGCGACGCCGTCCAAGATGAACATGGCATCGTACTGGCGACGCTGCCGGCGACCCAGGCGAATGCGTGTCCCGTCATCGCCTGGATCGCCCACGTTGATACCTCGCCCGAAACCAGCGGGCGCGGCGTCAAACCTCAAGTTATCCGCAACTACAACGGCAACGACATCGTGCTGCCCGGCGATCCGTCCAAGGTCTTGCACGTGTCCGACAATTCCGATCTGCTGACGTGCCTTGGCAAGACGCTCGTCACCACCGACGGGACCACGCTGCTCGGCGCCGACGACAAGGCGGGCATCGCCGTCATCATGTCGGCCGCCGAGCATCTGATGACCCATCCCGAAATCCCGCACGGCCCGATCCGCATCTGCTTCACCTGCGACGAAGAGATCGGCCACGGCGTCGATCATCTCGACCTGGCCAAGCTCGGCGCCCGCGTCGGTTACACATTGGATGGCGGCGCCACCGGCGAGATCGACGGCGAGACCTTCTCCGCCGACCTCGCGGTTGTCACCATCACTGGCGTCAACATCCATCCCGCCATCGCCAAGGGACGCATGATCAACGCCTTGCGCATCGCCGGCGCCTTCATCGAGCGCATGCCCTGGCAGGCGCTATCGCCGGAGACCACCGACGGGCGCGCCGGCTTTCTACACCCGTACCGCATCGACGGGGGGATCGCGTCGGTCACGCTGCGAATTCTGCTGCGCGACTTCGACACCGCCAAGCTAGCCGAGAAGGCCCAGCTGTTGCGCAACATCGGCTTCCTGCTCATGGTCGAGCATCCCGGCGCCCAGATCGACGTGCAGGTGACGCCGCAATACCGCAACATGGCGGACGGGCTAATGAAGGAGCCGCGCGCCGTCGATTTCGCCGAAGCCGCGATGAAGCGCGTCGGCCTGAAACCGAAGCGCACCATCGTCCGCGGCGGCACCGACGGGTCGCGCCTGACCGAGCTGGGGCTGCCGACGCCGAACCTGTCCTGCGGCGAGCACAACCTGCATTCGCCGCTGGAGTGGACGTGCGTCGAAGAAATGGAAATCGCGGTTAACGTGCTGGTGGAGCTGGCACGGATTTGGGGTGAATCTCAGGGGTGAGCGCAGCGACCCCCTGGGCTCGGGGAGAAACGCATGTCCGCCAAGGACGAACTCTTCCGTACCTTTCCCGTCATCGTCACGCAGGCCGTCCTGTGGGGCGAGATGGATTCGTATCGGCACGTCAACAACGTCGCTTACTTCCGCTACTTCGAGAACGGGCGCCTGGAATACGTGCGCCGCGCCGGCTGGTTCGACATCGAGCAGGCAACCGGCATCGGCCCGATCCTCGCGTCCACGCAGGCGCGCTTTCGCCGGGCCCTCACCTATCCCGACATCATCCACATCGGCACGCGCTTGCTGGAAATGAAGGACGACCGCTTCACCATCGAGCACCAGATCGTCAGCGAAGCCCTGAACGACGTCGCGACCGACGGACAGGGGCTCCTCGTGTCCTTTCACTACGCGACCAGCAAGAAGGCGCCGCTGCCGGAGCCCTTGAAGGAAGCGATTCGTGCCCTGGAGGCGACCGTCAGAGCCTGAAGCGTAAGCGAAGCCCGGGGCTCCCTTCGCTCACGCTTCAGGCTCCGACTGAGTCACGGCACCGGGAATGGCCGGCTGCCGCGGGCGCGCTCGTCGTCCATGTTCTCACCCCACATGAAGAAGTCGCGCGGGCTGCGCGTGAACGGGTGGGTCGGATATCCGGAGGCGGGACGTTGCGGCGGGGGCGCGGCCATGTCCATGCGCGGCAATTGCAGCGGCTGGAAGTTCATTTGCGGGCCTTGCAGCGGGTTCAGCGGATCGAGCGGCTGCAGCGGGCCGAACGGCTGCATGCCGTTGAAGGGCGCCATGTTCATGTTGGGCATCATCGGCATCATCATCGGCGGATTCTGCATCGGCATGCCAGGCATCCCCGACGTGAAGTTCGGAATCGGCGCGAACGGCGACGGGCTCTGCCCCGGCATCACGTTCTGCACCTGCCAGATCCCCGTGCGCGGATCGCGCTGGGCCGTCGCGTACATTCCCGGCGGGCCATAGTACGGCACATAGCCGATCGGCTGCATCATCGGCGGATGCGGTGCGTAGGTGCCCTGTGGCATCGTCGGCCGCGGCATCATTTGCATCGGCGGAACATACGGCGGCTGCAAAGCGTACGGCGTCGTCGGCAGGTATCCATATGGCGTTTGCATACTCGGGTTCGGCATCATGCCGCCCCCCGCCAGCGGATACGGCATCATGCCACCGCCGCCCGCCATCGGATTCGGCATCATGTGCGGTGCGCCCCCCATCGGCGGTCCACCTTGCCCCGACCCCTCCGGCTCGGGCTGTGGTTGCTTCTTTCCCAGCAGCGGCACGTTGCCCAGCGTCATGCCTTGCTTCGACAGCAGCAGCTCGTGGGGCAGATTGCCCGACATGATCGCCTGACCCGTTGGGCCCGGCAAGATGCCGTTGAAGGGCCCATGCGGCGGCACGAGATAATAGTGCGGCCCCGTCCAGCGGCCGTACGCGTCCATCAAGTAGAATCCGGAATTGGACGGGCTCGGCGCCACCGGATACGGTTGCTTGAAGACCGGCGAAACCCAGTAGTAACCGTGTGAGGCGGAGACCAGAAGCAGCAAGCCCAACAGGCTCGCGCCAAGGCGGAGGATCGCTTTCATAGCGTGTACTTCCTGTGCAGAGGATCATTCCGTTGCGGAGGGTTCCATTGCCTCCCGTTGGGGAGTCTACACCACGGATCGCCTGGTTGCCCGTGAGTGCCGGTTGGATCGCGCCAGATTTCGCCTCGTTATGATTGGAAGAAACGGACAGCAACGGATATGACAAAGAAAGCGATTGCGCCGGGTGCTCGCGCGACGCCTTGCGAACGCCAACTTCAAGCGGCAATTCGACGGTAGAATGACGCCATGGAAACGCTGTTTCGCTACACGGCTCCGCCCAGTGCCTGCGGGTATCTCCCCGCACAGCGCTGGAGTCTTGAATACGAGATGGTCGTCAACCTTACGGCGGCCGAATATGCCCAGAGACTCCAGGAGGGCTGGCGGCGCTTCGGCGGGATGTTGTTTCGGCCTCAGTGTGCGGCCTGTCGGGCCTGCCAATCGCTGCGCGTCGAGGTGGAGCGTTTCAAGCCGAGCCGCAGCCAGCTTCGGGCCGTCAAGGCGAACCGCGATGATGTCGAGGTGCGCGTCGGACCGCCGAGCGTGTCGCGCGCCAAGCTCGATCTGTACGATCGCTTTCACGAGCATCAGGCCGATCTGAAGGGTTGGCCCGAACATCCCGCCAAGGACGCCGACAGCTATCGCGAATCGTTCGTCCACAACCCGGAATTCACCGAGGAATGGACTTACTGGCTCGCTGGTCGGCTCGCCGGCGTCGGCTATGCGGATCGGCTCGCCGACAGCATGTCGGCCATTTACTTCTTCTACGATCCCGAGCTGCGCGACCGATCGCTCGGCACCTTCAACGTGATGTGTTTGCTGGAGGATTGCTCGGTGCGCAAGTTGACGTATTTGTATCTCGGCTATTACGTCGCGGGCTGTCGATCGCTGGAGTACAAGTCGCACTTCAAGCCGAACGAGGTGTTGCACGCGGACGGGCAGTGGCGCGAATTTTTGTCATGAGGCGGGAATAAAGTAGTAATTGCTAACATCATAATCAGAGCCTGAAGCGTGAGCGAAGGTTGGTGTCCTGCGCTCACGCTTCGGGCTCCGATTTTACCGGAATCACCAGATGAACCACTTCTACGAAATCCTCGCCGACATCCTCGTCGTCATCCACCTGGGCTATATGGCCTACGTGGTGTTCGGCCAGTTGGCGATTCTGATCGGTTGGCCCTTGCACTGGCGGTGGATTCGCAATCCGTGGTTTCGCCTCAGCCATCTGGCGATGATCTCGGTCGTGGCGGTCGAAGCAGTGGTGCAGTTCGAGTGTCCGCTGACGACCTGGGAAAACCAGTTGCGTGAGGAAATCGGCCAGGTGAAGCAGAGATCGGACGATCCGCGCGACTGGGATATTGAGAACGCCAGCTTCACGGCCCGGATCGCGCGCTCGATCATGTTTCCGGAGGCAGACATTATTCCGTACCTGAAGCCGAGCTACTACACGTTTGCCGGAATTGTATTGGCGACGATATTCCTGGTGCCGCCGCGCTTTCGCCGGAGCGCCGCGCCTCCGCCAACCGATGCGGCGTCGAAGGGCGGCGACCCGCCGCCCTGAGGTCAAGGCAAGATGTGCCCATCGAGGGGAATGCGCACCAGACGCTTGGTACCGGCGATTCGTAAGACCACGGCATGGGAATCGAGGAAGGCCCCGGCGCTGGCGCGGTTGGGCGGCACGATAACTTCCAGCAGCCACTTGGCGCGTTCGCCGGACGCCTGCTTTTTGCCGCCCGTCAGCTTGACCGTGACGAATGACGGTTGATCCGGGTGATCCTCGACTTTCTCCAACACAACCTTCGCATCGGCAACCAGTTGCACTTCCTTGCTGGCGCCTGCCTTGGCGCTGAAAGACTTGAAAAGAATCTTCCCGTTTCCGTCCTCGCCACCGATGCGAATATCTCCCAGGACGCGACCGATGATATCGGGCCCGAAGGTAGGGGCGTCGGGATTCATTCGGCCGTCCAGCGCGAAAGCCCATTGGCGAAAGAAGGTGCCTTGGTCGAGTTGTCTGCCGCCTTTGCTTTCATGCACGGTGACAGTGACCCGATAGGCGCAGCGAATCTGCGTTTCGATGCTCCCCTTGGCTTTCAATTCTAGTTGCCGGGCGGGCCATTCGCTTTTGGGGATCGGCTTCTCATCTCTGTCGATGACAAAAAGCGGGTCGGGCGGGTCGGGTGTCAAGGTGAAGTCAAGCGTGTCACGCGTTGACGACCAGACCAGAAAGTCTTTCTTGGCGAATTGGCCCGAGGTCAGGGTCATGAAATCGAGACGGGACGGGTAAATTTGCAAAGGCCGCACGATCCGGGCGGGCACGAACAACATCTGGGCGCCTTCCTGCTCCGGGTTCGCCGCGGCCTGATAGGCAATGATGGGACCGATCGGCACCTTGGTCCCGGGAAGATCGCGAGCGGTCCACTCGACGCGAATCGCGCCATGTTCGCCGGGCTTGAAACGCTGACGCTCCTCGCCCGGCTTCTTGACGGGCAGGGACAGCCAGCGCGGCTCCTTGGCATACGCCAGCGGCACGCTGGGCTTCTCCGCGTGCTCCTTTTTCAGGCGTTCCCATTCGTCCGCCGGCAGGGAACTCACCTTGACCGTGGTGCAATCGCAACTCGTCGCGAAGAAGACCACGTCGACGTCCTGGTCGCTGATGTTTTGCAAGAGAAAATCGTAATGCCCGGTCGTGCCGGGTTCGTAATCCTTGCTATCGAAGTGCTTGTCCTCGTCGTCCTTTTTATCGCCCCACTGGGCGACCTCGCGGACAAAGGCGAGCATCTTCTTGGCTTTGACCGGAGGAGGTGGAGTCGGCTGGGGCGGGCGCCAGCCGGGCATGTACTGCGTGACCCAGGCGATGCCGCCGACGATCGCGACCAGCAGAGCGAGCGCGACCAGGTAGCGCAGCGCGGGATTGCGGGACGGCTTCGGACCGGCCGACGTGGGTTTATCAATTGGTTGCATGAAGGCACTCGTCGTGATACTGGAAATCGCGTGTGGAAGCGCAGGGGTGAGGTACTCCGAACCCCAGGGATAGTGCGTCAAGATCAATGCCTATTGCCGCTTTTTCAGGTCGTCGCGCAGGCGGGCGGCGCGCTCGTAATCCTCGTCGGCGATCGCTTGCTGCAATTGTTCTTCGAGTGTGGCATCGATCTTGTACTGCTGCCGCAGCGTGGCCTCCACATGCCGGAGGTGGCGAACCATGCCGTCCTCTTCCATTTCTCCTTCGCGTTCGAAGTCGGCAAAGAAGACGCGCATGCGCTCTAGGCCGAGGCGAATCTCGTTGATTGCGGCTTCCGGCGCATTGTTCTCGACTTGCAGGGCCGCCGCCGCCTGGGTGCGCTGGAAGAGCACGAAGCCGCGATATTGCTCGTGAGCTTGCAGGTATTCCTCGTTCGGGGCATGCTGCTTGACGAAGTCCATGAAGCCGAGCGTATGGTCGGCGTCGCGCATCGCCCGCGCGTATTGCCGCAGCGCCAGCCAGCACATGCGGCGATGATAGAACTGCAAGAATTCGCGGTCGGCCTCCTGACATTGCTCTTCGCTGAGCGTGAAGTTGCGTTCGGCCTTGCGCGACAGCCGAGCTTGCTCTTGCAGATAATCAAAGTAGGTCTCATGTCCGTGCGGCTTGGCGCCATCGGGCCGGCCGACTGTTTCGAGTTGCAACGCGCCGAGGTCGATGCGCAGCTGGATCACCTGTCGGCCGTCATGCGCCTGCACGAGCCGCGCCTGGGCGATGCCGGGCTTGAATTGCCAGTTCTCCAGAATGAAATCAATGTCCTGATTCACTACGTTGTCCTCGCGGTCAAGGATCACGGTATTCGGGCCATAGTCTGGCTTTCCAGCCGACATTTCGCAACTCGGCCAGGCTGGAAAGATCTGCAACTCATCTTACCTTCTCTTGTAGCGTTGTCACAATCCCTTCTGCGTAGTGGACATTTGGTGCAAGAAAAACATCACCTTTCCATGAATTCCGTGTCGAGAGTGACAGTTTTCTTTGAATTTTGTCCTCTTGTCCGGTAGAATCGCTCTAATCAATCCTTAATGGATTAAGGCGTACCCAAGAAATCGAAGGGAGTCTCCATGCAATTTCGTCTGAAAGTCGTCAAGGGAAAGCCGAACGGACATTGTCTTTTCTTCCCGGCCGGCGAGTTCATGTTTGGCCGCGGGCCTGAGTGTGACATTCGCCCGAACAGCGATCTGGTCAGCCGGCAACACTGTCTGTTGCAAGTTACCGCTTTCGGCGCTTTGATCCGCGATCTCGGCAGTCGCAACGGTACTCTCGTCAACGGTCACCTTGTCGACGGCGAGCAAGCGCTTCGCCATGGCGACACCCTCCAGCTCGGTCCCTTGGTTCTTGAAGTTCTTGTTGAGGCTGTCCCGACCGACCCCAACCAATCTATCAGCGATACCGCCGTACTCAATCAAGACGACACGGCCATGCAACCAGCAAGTCTGGGCGAGACCTGTGCCCGTCTCGAGATTGAGGAAAAGCCCGCGACGATTACCTCCGAGCAAATGTAGCGCTCGAATTTGCCGCAAGCGGGATCAGTCCAGCACGCTGTAAGTCCACCCGATCGGTTTGCCCTCGCGGTACGGCATCACGCCGTGAAACTGCGCCACCGTGCTGTCGAATACCAGCGGCACGAAATGGCGATCGCCCTCCCACAACGGTCGGTCAAGAATCTTGTCCACGGCAATCCAGGAAAGTGTCCCTTCCGGATTTTCGGTCTTCGGCGTGCCGGTCCAGGCGTCGATGACGAAGATGAAGCCGAACCAGTCCTCGCCGTTCTTGCCGAACCCCGGCCAGCTGATGGTGCCGCGCAGGCGCAGCGAAACGCATTCGATGCCCGCCTCCTCGCGAATTTCACGGCGCATGCCGCTGACCACGTCTTCGCCCGACTCCAGCTTGCCGCCCAGACCGTTGTATCTGCCGAGGTGCGCATCGTCCGGCCTGCGATTGCGATGGATCATCAACACGTCCTTGCCATCGGGCGAGAGGATGTAGCCAAGGGTGGCGAGTGTAACCATGATGGCCGGCGTTTCGCGGTCCGTAATCGGATACAACACTCCGAAGATTGTAAGCGCGGTTCCTTCGACAAGCCAATAATATCTCTGCAAAGGAACCCACGAATGTCCGAAGTCTATGTCAGCACCGATGTGGAAACCGACGGGCCGATCCCCGGGCCGCATTCGATGCTCAGCTTCGCGTCGGCGGCGTATCGGGCGGACAAGACGCTGCTCGGCACGTTCACGGCCAACCTGCACCTGCTGCCCGGAGCGGCCGGGCATCTCGACACGATGGCCTGGTGGCGCGAGAACCAGGCCACTTTCGATGCGACACGCAGCAATCTGGAAGAACCGGCGGCCGCCATGAGACGCTACGTCGAGTGGGTCAAATCGCTGCCGGGCAAGCCGGTGTTCGTCGCCTATCCGGCCGGGTTCGATTTCCTGTTCGTGTACTGGTATCTGATCCGTTTCGCCGGCGAAAGTCCGTTCTCGTTCTCGGCCCTCGATGTGAAGACGTATGCAATGGCGCTGCTCAAAACGGAGTATCGCGAGACCGTGAAGAAGAACATGCCGCCGCGCTGGTGCGACGATTTGCGGCATACGCACGTGGCACTCGACGACGCGCTCGAGCAGGGAGCCCTGTTCTGCAACATGCTGGCGGAGAATCTGCGGGGCCCACAAGCGCGCGGATGAGCGCAGCGAACCTGTGGGCTTGGGAATCTGGGTAAAATTTTCACGCAACTCCTTGTGCTGAGCCATCGATTACGTATCATAATCGCGGCCCACCCCACCCAGTGACATCCCTTTTATCCGTCTACTCCGCCAGGATCACACACCATGAGCACTGCCGTCACCGTCGTGCCCGAATCCGATGTGCAAATGCTGGAATCGCTCCGCAAGGCGCATAAGCAGATGCGTGCCGAGGTCGGCAAGATCATCATCGGGCAGGAGAACGTCCTCGACGAGCTCCTGATGGCCGTCTTCTGCCGAGGCCACGCGCTGCTCGTCGGTGTGCCCGGCCTGGCCAAGACCTTGATGGTCAGCACGCTGGCGCAGGCGCTCGATCTCTCCTTCAAACGCATCCAGTTCACGCCCGATCTCATGCCGTCCGACATCACCGGCACCGAGGTCATTCAGGACGATCCGGTGAGCAAGCAGCGCATGTTCAAGTTCCTGCCGGGGCCGATCTTCGCCAACATCGTCCTCGCCGACGAAATCAACCGCACGCCGCCCAAGACGCAAGCCGCGCTTTTGGAGTCGATGCAGGAACGCAAGGCGTCGATCGGCGGCGCCGACTACCCGATGAAGAGCCCGTTCTTCGTCCTCGCGACCCAGAACCCGATCGAGCAAGAAGGCACCTATCCCTTGCCCGAAGCCCAGCTCGACCGCTTCCTCTTCATGATCAAGGTCGATTACCCGACTGATGCCGAGGAAGAGCTCATCATGCGGCAAGGCACGTCCGACGTACAGCCCACCGTGACCAAGGTGCTGCACGGCGAAGACATTCTGCGCTTGCAGCAGATCGTGCGCCGCGTGCCGGTCGCCGATCACGTGTTCCAGTTTGCCAAGCGCATCACCCGTCTGTCGCGCCCCGGCACCAAGGACGCGGCCGACTTCGTCAACAAGTGGCTCACCTGGGGCGCCGGCCCGCGCGCCAGCATGAACCTGATCCTCGCCGCCAAGGCTCACGCCATCCTCAACGGCAAACACCACGTGTCCGCCGACGATGTCGCCGCGGTCACTAGCCCGATCCTGCGCCATCGGCTCATTCTCAACTTCGCCGCCCAGAGCGAAGGAATCACCGTCGAGGACGTGATTCGCAAATTGCTGAAGGCGGTGCCGAAGAACCTCGCCGCATGAGCAAATATTAGCAATTGACAATTAGCAATCAGCAATTGTCAATTGAACAGGAGGCAATCATGACTCCCCAAGAGTTGTCGGATCGATTGCTGGACCACGCGGCCCGAGTGGGAAACGTTGTCGATGCACTTCCCGACACGAAAGGATTGGGGCGCCATAGCGCAGGGCAGCTAGTGCGCTGCGGGACGGCGGAAGGCCCCAACTACGAGGAAGCCTGTGCCGGAGAGAGCCGAGCCGACTTCATTCACAAGATCAAGATCGCGCTCAAGGAATTACGCGAAACGAGCTACTGGCTGCGATTGATCGTCAAGGTGAAGTTGCTTCCTGCAAAAAGACTACCGGCGTTGATTGATGAAACCACCCAGCTCTGCAACATCTTCGGCCAATCGATCGCGACCGCGAAAGGAATCAACAAGAAAAAGTAGTGGAACCTCTGATTTTGTCGCAAAAAAACCCGAGACAATTTGCAATTGCTAATTGCTAATTGTCAATTGCTAATTTTTCTTATGGCCGACTATCTTGACCCCGATGTCATCGCGAAAGCACAAGCGCTCGGCGTCAAAGCGCGCACGCTCGTCGAGGGTTTGCGCGTCGGCGATCACAAGAGTCCTTATCGCGGCTTCTCCGTCGAGTTCGTCCAGCATCGCGAGTATGTTCCCGGCGACGACATTCGGCACATCGACTGGAAGAGCTACGGGCGGTCCGAGCGCTACACCATCAAGCAATACGAACAGGAGACGAACTTCACCGCTCATGTCATGCTCGATGCGAGCAAGTCGATGCTCTATGGCGAAGGGGACGAGAACAAGCTCGAATACGCCAAGATGCTGGCCGCGGCGCTGTCGTTCGTCATAATTCACCAGCGCGACAGCGTTGCGCTGGATACCTTCGATTCGGACTGGCGCGAGCGCCTGCCGCCGAGCGGACAGATGGGGCACGTGCAGACGATCCTCAACACGTTGGTGTCGGTGAAGCCGAAGGACAAGAACGCGATGGGACCGTTGCTGCACGACATTGCCAACCAGGTTCGGCGCCGCGGCTTGTTCTTCCTGATCTCCGATTGCTTCGACGACGTCGAGTCGGTGCTGGGGGGCTTGCAGCATCTGCGCTTCGGCGGGCATGAGGTGGTCGTCTTCCACATTCTGCACCCCGATGAGCTCGACTTCCCGTTCAAGGGGATGGTCAAGTTCGACGCCATGGAAGAGAAGATGCACCTGCTGACCAGGCCGCAGCTGGTGCGACCCACGTACATGCGCGCCCTGAAGAAGTATCTGGAAGACTTGCAAACCGGCTGCGAACGGAACCGCTGCGACTACGTGCGGATGAACACGGGCAAGCCGCTGGAAGAGTCGCTCACCGCGTATCTGGCGCGGCGATTGAGGACGCGCGTCGTGTGACGCCGCTTGCGACTCAGCGCTGGCGTCGAAGTGTCAGGTTCCTGGCGCTTCGACGCGAGCGCTAAGCCACGAGCGGCAGAAGAGGGGATATGCCTTTCATCACCGCCTTCATGCTCTGGGGTTCACTGGCCGCTGCCATCCCGGTTGCGATCCATCTGTTCTTTCGCAGCCGCTATCGTACGGTGCCGTGGGCGGCCATGAAGTTCCTGCTGACCAGCGTCGAGCAGACGAGCCGACGGCTGAAGTTCCAGGAATACTTGCTGCTGCTGGCGCGCATGTCGGTGCTGGTGTTTCTGGCGATCGCCCTGGCGCGTCCGGTCAACGTGTCGCTGCTCGGGGCGGTCATCTTCGTCGCCGGCATCCTGCTGGCGATTGTCACGCTTACCTGGGCGCTTGCGCCCCTGTGGCAGCTGACAGCGTCGCGCGCTGTCAACTGGGTTCTCTATGGAATCAGCCAGATCGTCCTGGTCGGCCTGTGCGCCTTGCTCGGCATGTTGTTCTATTTCGTCGGTCAGGAAGGCTCCAGCGCCCGGGCCCGCGGCGAGGGGGACGCCGTCGATGCGGTTTTCGTCTTCGACATGTCCTTCAGCATGGGGGCCGACGACGGCGCCAGAACTCGCCTTCAGCGCGCTCAAGCCGAAGCCCTCAAGATCATTGACGAGCTGCCGCCCCACTCGACGGTGCAGATCGTCACCTGTGCCGGCAAGGCCAAGGAGCTCGTCGGACCGCACCCGGCCGCCAATCTCGAAAAGGCCCGCAGTATCGTGAAGGACCTGGAGCTGACTCACCTGGCGACCGACCTCTCCGTTGGCGTCCTCGAAGCGCAAGACGTGCTGACCCTCGGGCAGGCAGCCAACAAGGAGCTGTACCTCTTCAGCGACATGCAGAAGTCGGGCTTCGACCAGCAAGCGGGCGCTCTCAAGAAGACCCTCGTCGAGATAAAGGAAAAGGCGGTCGTCCATTTCGTCCGCTGCGGCGATAACAAGCGCACCCTCAAGAACGCCGCTATCGTCGGCATCACGCCGCAGACCGGCGTGCCCAGGCCCAAGGAGCGGACCGGCTTTGCCGTGCTCGTGCGCAATACCGGCTCGGAGACGATCGACAACCTCACCGTCTCGCTGCTGGTGGACGGCGACCCGAAGCTCGGCGAGCAGCAGACGATCCCCAAGCTGAAAGGCAACGACACCTACGCGGTCACGCTCAGCGGCGAGCTCAAGGAGGCCGGCCTGCGCGTCCTCACCGCCAAGCTCAAGGCCGACGATCTCGATGGCGATAACCGTTACGATCAGGTCATCCTGGTGCGCCGGCAGGTCAACATCCTGGTCGTGGACGGCAAAGCCAACGACAAGGACCCGGAGAAGGCGTCGAGCTATTACTTGATGCACTCGCTGCTGCCGGTCAAGGAGTCCGATCGCGCCACCTACAAATACAACCCGCGCATGATGCCGGCCCGGCTGGCGACGGCGGCGGCGCTCAAGGATCAGGACATCTGCGTCCTCGCCAACTGCGCCTTGAACGCCAAGCCCGGCGTCGAGCAACTGCCGACGCCGTTCGTCGGAGCGCTGACCAGCTTTGTGCGCAAGGGGCACGGCCTGGTCATCTTCAGCGGCGACAACGTGAAGCCGGACGCGTACAACGTCACGCTCGGCAACCTCGGCCTCTTGCCGATGCCGCTCAAGCCCGCGGTCAAGGCCGCCGACAAGAAGCCGCTCTTCGTCGATCGCCAGAGCTTCCGCTTCGGACCGCCGGCCTACTGGATCTTCAAGGACGATGAGAAGTACTACAAGGATTTCGACAAGGTGGAAGTCTGGCAGCACCTGGGCCTGGATGAATCCGCCCTGCGGGCCCAGCAAGACAAGGCCGATAGCAACGACCAGGAGAACCCGCTCAGCGTAATCCTGCGCCTCAACAGCGGTCAGCCGCTCGTCGTCGCGAAGAAGGTCGATGCCGGTGAGGTGATCTTCGCCGCCACGGCCGCGCATGACGAAGGCCTCGATGCGAAGACATTCAATCCCAACTGGACCGATCTCGGCACCGCCCCCGAGTTCATCCCGTTCATGGATGTCACCGTCAACCACCTGCTGCACAGCCAAACGCAGAACTACAACCTGACCGCCGGCCAAACGCTGAGCTGGTATCCGACTCAGAAACAGGACCACTCCTATTTCCTCGTCCATCCCGACGGCAAAAGAGTCGATCGGCTCGGTGTCCCCGCCAAGCTCGGCCAGCGCCTGGTCGTGACCGCCAACGATCTGCCTCGCGCCGGTGTCTACCGCATGGCGTCGTTGCCGCGCGACGTAGAAACGACCAAGACCATCGACCCCGCCGAGGCGGTCAAGACCGGCACGCCGATCGCGGTGATCCCCGATCTGACCGAAAGCGCCGATTTGTCAACGCTCAACAATGCCCAGATCAAGGAACGGCTCGGCTTCGAGCCGATCCACATCGTCGCCGGGCAACCGGAGAGCACCGCGAGCAGTGCCGACCGGACCAACCGCGAATGGACGGTGTGGGCGCTGCTGGCGGTGCTTGGCCTGGTGCTCGGCGAAGTTGCGCTCGCCTGGTGGTGCGGGCGGGCGTGGTAACAACCCCGTCGTCGTTTGGCGCTCGCGCGGCGCCGCGCGAGCGCTAAACGAAGAAATCGGCAACCCAACGATTGCGAACCCATGAATTTCATTACCCGTATCCTGGCGATCGATGTCCCGGAAAACACGTCCCTCGTGTGGCCACCGGACTTCAGTTTTCGCGGCATGTCGCTCGGCTGGCTGCTCGTGCTGATTCTGTTCGTCTTGCTCGGCGCCTTGAGCGTCGGTGTTTTCTACATTCTCGAAAAAGGGACCATCGGCTGGCTCCGCCGCATCTTTCTCATCGGCGTCCGCTGCGGCCTGTTGCTGTTGCTCGTCTTCCTCATCCTGCGGCCGATGCTGCTGATCGAATTCGTCGGCGAACGGCCGCAGGGCGTGGCGATGTTGATCGACAACAGCGAGAGCATGAAGCAGGGAGACCGCCGCATCACCGAGCCGGACAAGGCGCGCGTGGCCATCGCCGTGGGCAAGCTCTCCATGAAGACGGACCTCAACCAGAAGTTGACGTCGTTCCCCGCCGATCCGAAGGATCCGCCGCGCATGGATATGGTCAAGGGAGTCCTGAAGCATAAAGAACTGAACCTGCTCGAGGACCTGCAAAAATTCGGCCCGCTGCGCACCTACTTCTTCGGCCACGACGTGCGCGGCCTGGAAGACAACCAGGACATCGCCAAGTTCCTCGCCTCGAAGTACGATCCAGGCGAGAGCCGCACGGCGCTGGCGGACAGCATCGTCAAGGTGGCGCAGTCGAAAGACGCCGATCCGCCCAGCGCCATGATCGTCATCACCGACGGCCAGGACAACGCGAGCAAGTACACGCTCCAGGAAGCCGCCGAGGTGTGCCGGGGCATGGGAATACCGCTGCACATCTACGGCGTCGGCAGCTCCGAGGGGGGTCAGCTGAAGCTCAAGGAAGTCGGCGGGGCCACCACCACGCTGTTCGCCGAGGATTTCGTGACCATCCCCCTGCGCTGGCGGGCCCAGGGCTTCAAGAAAGGCTCCGTCGAGATCACGCTGACGCTCGGCGGCGTGCCGGTCGGCAAGAAGGAATACGACAATATCCCGATCGGCGAGGACCTGCGCGAGGAGATCGTCATCCAGGTTCCCAAGGACCCGGAGAAGCGCGAGATCCAGGACTTGGTCGCGGTCATCAAGTATCGCTCGGAAGGGGCAACGTTCGACGACAAGCTGACGCGCACCATGCGCATCGTCGATTCGAAGATCAAGATCCTCTACATCGAGCACTCGCCGCGCTGGGAGTTCAAGTTCCTCCAGCCGGCCCTGGTTAATCGCTTCAAGAAACGCTGCGACGTCGATTTCATCCTGGTCAACGCGGCCGAGAAGGTTGCCAACAGCGGACCTCCCTACCTGCCCAAGTTCTACGAGACGCGCGAGAAGTTCCTCGAAGCCAAGTACAACTTGATCATTCTCGGGGACGTCGCAGCCGGCTACTTCAGCAAGGAGCAGCAGGAATGGATTCGCGAGTTCGTGCAGAACCGCGGCGGTCTGATCGTGATGGCGGGCCGGCAGAACATGCCGAGCAGCTATGACGACAAGTCCCCCATCGCCGAGCTGTTGCCGATCGAGTTCAAGAAGGAGAAGTTCGGCCTCGACGAGGCGAAAGCGACAACCGAGTATATGCCGACCTTGACCGACGCCGGGCAGCGTACCGATTGGCTGGCGTTGGCTGACACCGCAGAGGAGAGCATCGAAGTCTGGCAGAAAAAGCTGATCGGCTTCCACTGGAACTACCCGGTCGCCAAGCTGCGTCCCGCCGCGACCACGCTGGTCGTCAATCCGCTCGCGAAGATGGGCGATCAGCCGATGCCGGTGCTGGCGACGCATCTGTTCGGCAAAGGCCGGGTGATCTGGCTGGGCACCGATGAAACGTGGCGCTGGCGCTGGAACTATCGCGACAAGTACTTCGACCGCCTGTGGGGCCAGCTCATCTACCAGGGCGGCTCGCCGAGCCTGTTGGGCGACGGCACCGAACGAACGCAGATCGCCCTCAATCGTTCGCAGGCGGTGGTCGGCACGCAGAGCACCATCCACGTGACTTTGCTCGACAAGGACTTCAACCCGCGCAAGGACCCGAAGGTCGAGGCCGAGCTGGAGTTTCTGGAGGCCAAGCCGGGCGAGGAGCGCAAGGTCCCCGTGATCCTCAACCTGCACAGCGGGGGCCGCGGCGAGTACAGCGCCTTGATCCCGCACCAGCGCGAAGGGCGTTTCGAGCTGCGCGTCAAAAACCCGGAGACGCACACTTTCTCCTTCCGCGTCGATCTACCTCCACAACACGAACTGGAGAAATCGGGCCTGGCCGAGAAGGCGCTGCGCGACGCGGCCCATCTCTCCGGCGGCCGATTCTACCGCGAGGAAGACTTGTACAAGTTGACCGGCAACATCGAACTGAAGAAGAAGGAGTTCTCGCGCCGCCAGGAGGTGCTCTTGTGGAACTGGCTGGCGATCGTCCTGTTCCTCGGCTTGATCACGATGGAGTGGCTGGTAAGGAAATTCTCGGATTTGAGTTGACCGGTTTACGTTTGACGTTCGCGCGGCGCCGCGCGAACGCTAAACGAAGATGGAAATCACCATGGTCCCTGCATCCATTCGACGAAACCTGGCCGGCTTGCGGCGGCGCGAACGTCTCCTGACGTTCGTCTGGGGCGCGGCGTGCTGGCTGGCCATCGTTTTGCTGCTGCTGTTCGTCTGCGGCCTCATCGATTGGCTCATCGATCGCCAGCGCGATACGCCGTTGCTGGTACGGCTCGGCATGTTCATCGTGCAGGGCGGCTTCGCCTTTCTGGCGGGATTGTTGTTCGTCTTGTGGCCCCAGGTGCGCCGGTTGTCTGACGTGCTTTTGGCGCTCTGGGTCGAGGAGAAGATGCCGCAGTTCGAGCATCGGCTCATCAGCGCAGTGCAGCTCAATCAGCCCCATGCGGACCTGCAAGGCATGTCCAAGGAATTGGTCCGCGTTGTCACGAGCGAGGCGGAGAAGCAAGCACAGCGCGTCGGCGGGTTCGCCCAGGTGGCGGATCACAGCCGACTCCTGTGGACCGCCGGCGTGCTCATCCCCGTGCTGTTCGTCTTCGCGTTGCCGTTCTTGATCTGGCCGGGCGTGTGTTTCGCGCTATTGGTTCGCCAATTGCTGCCGCTGTCGGACACCGATGTCCCGCACTCGGTGACGCTGGTCAGCGCGTCCGATGAGTTCTGGCCGATCGGCGAAGAGATTCTGATCAAGATCCGCGTTGAGGGGGAGTGGCAAGAGGACATGGAGGGAACGGTTTCGGTGCGGCCGGAAGGACAGCCGCGCGACATCTACCCGCTCACGTACTATGAGCCGACGCGCGACGGCAAAGGGGCGATCTTCATCGCCATGGTGAAGCCGGCAATGGTCGATATCCGCTACTCGGCCCGTCTCGCGGATGGCCGTACCAAGGCCCCCAGCGACATGTACCTGGTGCCGCGGCCGTCGGTCATCGACAATCAGGCCTGGATGTTGCTGCCGAAATACTGCGGCGTGCGCCCCAATGGGGAGCCTTATGAGTTGCAGCAAGGCCGCGGCGACGTCGGCGCCTTGAAGAACGCCGGCGTGCGCGTGCAATGTGAGACGCAGAAACGAGTCGCGAATGCCTGGGTCCAATTCGAGACCGAGACCGCGACTACGTTCCTCTCCGCCATGGCCATCTTCGGCTCGTCCGCGGGAGCAGGGCCGGCGGCGGCTATTGGCAACCTCGCGCCGCAACAAGAAAAGGTCGCGGCGAAGATGGAACTCATGTCAGGATTCAAGCTGCTGCCGCAGGCGAACACCAGGGACGTAAAGTCCGACACCAAGGTGAAGCTGGCAATGATGTCGAGCAAGCGGGACGCCACCGGCAAACAAACCGTGCCGATCAACCTCCGGATCGAAAGAGGCTGGCGTCTCGTCGTCGCGTCGGCAAGCGAATCGGCTGGGGTCAAGGTCAGCATTCCAGCCGCCAAGAAGGGCTACCTCGAAGGCAGCGTGACGATTCAAGTCCATCTCGAGCCGGCCGCGCTCGACGCCGCCGCTCGGGAATTCCAGCTGCAGGTGCAAGCCACGAACCCCGACGAATCCCTGCCCGTCTCCACCTTGCGCTTCGCCGAAATCTATCGCGCGGAGGCGCACTTCGACATGGCCGGGGGCGTGCCCGGAGTGTTCGGGCATTGCCGGGTTCCCGACCCTGCGGGCAAGTCCGCCGCCAAGGAGGTAAATTTCGTGACCGGGTACGCGCTGATCGTCGAGGATGGGCATGGCTTCGCGAATATACCGCCGGCGCGTCGGGCCTTGAAGCTCATTGACGAGGACGCGCCGTCGGCGTCGCTTCTGCGTGACAGCTTCAGCGACTCCAGCGGGCTCGCCGATTTCGATCTCGAAGGTTTGCCGGTGATCATCGGCGGGCAGATTCGCATTCCGTATGAGTGCTCCAGCAGGTATGGTTTGGGCAAGGCGCAGGTTCTCTATCGCGTGCTGCGCAAGCACGAGAGCGGCGCCGAGCCGGCCGAGGAAGAAGACTGGATCAAGGGCCCGCTCCCCGAGGTTCCCGCCGATCCGAATCCGCTCAATCCGTTCAACCCGAAGACTGGCGTCTTCGTGCGCACCCAGTTCGACGAGCAAGTGGAGTTCCATGCGGTTCCGTCGCCGAACCCGGATCAGATTCTGGGCCGCACGCAGGGTGGCGGACGCTACTTCCTCAAGACGACCGGCCTGCTCGATCGCAAGTCGGGCAAGGCGCTCAAGCTGAAATCGGGCGACCAGATCGAGTACTGCATCAAGGTGTTCGCCGCCCACCGCGAGCCGGAGGCGTCCACGCCGTTCTTCATCTCCGAGTCGCGCGTCAGTACGGTCATGGAACTGAAGGAATTCGAGGAATGGCGCCGCCAAGTCAGCAAGGAGGACGAACGACTCAAGGAACTGGAAGCCAAGCAAAAAGGCGTGTTCGGCCCGAAATAACGGAACTTTCGGAGCTGGCTGGGGTCCCGAATAGTTGCCGCAGGCTGGCGGCTTCGCGCTCGCAAGATGCCACGGGAGCGCGAAGCCGCCAGCGGCGTAAGTAGCGATCGGGCAAGTTAGAAAAAATCTTTGCATTCTTCCTGTTTGTGCGTGACCTGCGTGCAGGAATCCGGTATATTCGTCTAGTAGCTAGCTGGATCAATCGTTAGTATTGGTGGTTCAAGAACTTAGAGCACTCCGGGCCGATAGGCCCCGTCAACCAATTTTGGGGGGGATTCGCATGAAGTCCATCCGCCGTTTCACGTGGGCATGCGCCGCTTGTCTGGCGCTTGTCTTCGCGCCCAGCGTCCTCGCGAACAACGACGACGAGATTCGCGATCAGCAGGAAAAGCAGCGGCAGGTGCAGGCGGAGACCGACCATGTCGTCCGCCGCATCACCACGATGCTCCGCGTGATGAAGTTCTACGGCATTGAATCCCCCGAAAAGAAGATCATGGAAGAGATGTCGGTCGCGCTCGCCAAGCTGAGCAAGAATCAGATGGAAGACGTGATCCGCCAGCTCGATGCCGCCGCCAAGGCGAATGCGGATGCCGGCGCCGCGAAGGAAGAAAAGACCAGGGCGGACGCCGAGCAGAAAACCGAGAAAGCATTCGAGCAGGCGCACGACAGCCATCGCAAGGTGCTCGATGCGCTGCATGAATTGGTCGCCCGCCACGACGCGGTCAAGTCGCTCGACCAGGCCGCCGATCGCTTCGAGAAGCAGGCGAAGCTGCAGCTCGAGCTGCACCTGCAATCGGGCCAGGCGCTGCGCGACCTCATCGATGCGAACAAGGCCGACCTGTCGCCGACCTCGCGCCTCCTCTTGACCAAGCGTATGGTCAAGCACGGCACCGAAATGAAGCGCCAGAGCGATTCGCAGAACGATCTCTTGCGCGACGTGAATATCCTCGTCAAACAGGTGCAGCAGCTGGCGCCGAAGCTCAACGCCGAGCAGCAGACCCGCGTCAAGGCGATGGACCTATTGATCGCCAAGCACCGCCTGACGGAGCACCTGGAAGAGGCAGCGCGGAAGCTGTCCACCAAGGGCTTCGTGCCGGTGCGTCAGGAGAGCTTCCAGAACGCCAACGAATTGCAATGGAAGAACGCCGGCCAGCTGCAAGAGGTGGCCCGCGTGCTGCGCTTGCCGGGCGACGCGCTGACGATCTTGAAGGAAGCCGCCGCCAAGATCGACCAGACCATCGCCAAGCAGGAAAGCATCAAGGATGAAATCGCCAAGCAGGAAGAGCAAAAGAAGCAAGACGATGCCAAGAAGGAGCCCGACCAGCCGAAGGATCCCAACAAACTGGTGATCCCCGGCCTCGAGTACTTGCCCAAAATCACGCCGGCCCAGGCGAAGGCTGCCGAGACCAAGGCTGCCCAGGACAAGGCGATCCAGAACGCTGTCAACGCCGAGAAGAACGTCAAGCTCGCCGAGAAACAGGCCCAGCTCGCCTTCGACACCAAGGACACCGCAAACCTCATCAAGCCGCTCGCTCCCGAGGCAGCCAAGAACCTCGACTCGGCCGAGAAGGAATTGAAGGCTGCCAAGGAGAACCTGCTCAAGAATGAGCCGACCAAAGCCGCCGACCCGCAAGCCAAGGCGACGGAGAATCTCAAGAGCGCCAAGGCCGACCTGGACAAGATGATCGCCGCCGCCGAGAAGGCGAAGACCGATCCGTTGCAGGCCGTGAAGAACACGATCGAGAAGCTCGACAACATCATCAAGGAACAAACCAAGACCCAGCAGGACACCAAGGAAACCGTCGGCGAAAAGCAAAACCTCAAGCTGCCGGAGATCGCCAACGCCCAGAAGGAACTCGCCAAGAAGACCGACGACGTCAAGAACACGCCGCTGCCGAACAAGGACAAGGTCGAGCACGCCCTCAACAAGGCGGCCGAGGCCATGAAGGAGGCAGCCAAGAACCTCGACGCCAAGCAGTCTCCCGAAGCGGTCGCCAAGCAGGACCAGGCGCTCGAGAACCTCAAGGAAGCTCGCAACGAGCTGGCCGAGAAGGCCGCCGAGATCGAGAAGCGTCAGGCCGACATCGCCAAGCTCGAAGACGCCGCCAAGAAGCTCGGCGAGCTGACGAAGCAAGAGAACAACGTCGCCAAGGAGGCCAACAAGAACGCCGATCAGCCCAAGGCCGACCCCGCCGCCAACAAGGAGTTGGCCAAGGAGCAGGGGGACCTGACGCCGAAGGCGAACGATCTCGCCAAGGAGATCGATAAGGCCGCTCCGAAGGCCGCCGAGAAGATCGGCGAGAGCGCCAAGAATATGGAAGCCGCCAAGAAAGAGCTCGACAAGAATGCCGCCAAGCCCGCCGCCAATGAGGCGAAAGAAGCCGCCAAGAAGCTCGACGATGCGGCCAAGGCATTGCAAGAGAAGATCAACGATCTGAAAGCGGATCAAGCCAAGGACGAGATCGCGTTGCAGAAGAATGCCGATCCGCAGGCCGCCGCCAAGCAAATCGCCGAGGCGTTGAAGGAGGCCCAGAAAGCCGCCGACGCCGCCAAGGAAGCGGCCAAGAACGAGCCGATGAAGGGCGACCCGATGAAGGCTGATCAGCCGATGGCCCAGGACGCCAAGGGCGATTTGGCCAAACAGCAAGCGCAGATCGCCAAGCAAGCTGAGGAAGCCAAGCTCCCCGAAGCCGCCAAGGAAGCCCAGAAGGCCGCCGAGGCGATCAAGCAGGGCGATATTCCGAAGGCGCTCGAGAATCAAGCGAAGGCTTTGCAGCAATTGCAGGAAGCCGCCAAGAACGAGCCGATGAAGGGCGACCCGATGAAGGGGGAGCCGATGGCGAAGGGCGACCCGATGAAGGGCGACCCGATGAAGGGGGAGCCGATGGCCAAGCAGGGTGAAGCCAAGCCCGGCGAAGCGAAGCAAGGCGAAAAGCCCGCGCAGGCCAAGGAGAACATGGCACAGCCCGGCGAAGCCAAGGGCGATCCGATGGCCAAGGGCGACCCGATGAAAGGGGAGCCGATGGCCAAGGGTGATCAGCCGAAGGGCGAAGCCAAAGCCGCCGATCCGAAGCAAGGTCCCATGAAGGGCGATCAGCCGGCCCAGGCCAAAGCCGATCAGCCCAAGGGCGAAAAGGGCGGCGAAAAGCCGATGGCTCAAGCCAAGGGCGATCAGGGCAAGAAGGGCGAGCCGATGGCCGGCGAAGCCAAGCAGGGCGAGGCGCAAGCCGCCAAGGCCAAGGGCGATCAACCAATGAAGGGCGATCAGCCGATGGCCCAGGCGAAAGCCGCCGGCGAACAGCCGAAGGCCGGCGACCCGATGGGCGCGAAGGGTGATCCGATGGGTAAGGGCGATCAGCCAATGGCTCAGGCCAAAGGTGATAAGGGACAAGGCGACAAGGGCCAGGGCGACAAAGGCCAGGGCGATAAGGGCCAAGGCGGCGACAAGAGTCAGGGCGACAAAGCCCAGGGCCAAAGTCAGCCGAAGGCCGATCAGCTTGCCCAGCAGCAGAAGGCCCTGATGGACGCGACCAAGGCGCTCGGCCAATCGCAAGAGGCGACGCAAGCCGCCCAGGCGGCTCTCGCGCAGGCCCAGGCTCAGGCCCCGCAAGCGGTGCAGCCGCAGTTGGAGAAAGCCCAGCAGCAGTTGCAGCAGGCCCAGCAGAATCTGCAACAGGGCAAGCCCGGCGACGCCGGTCAGGCTCAGCAGCAAGCCGCCGACAACCTCGGCCAGGCCCTGCAAGCCCTCGAAAAAGCGCTCGGTCCGCAAGGCGATCCGATGACCGCCAAGGGCGACCCCATGGGCGATAAAGGCGACATGGGCATGGGCGAAGGCAAGGACGGCAAGGATGGCAAGGGCGAAGGCAAGGACGGCAA
>JACXTT010001705.1_pt1 | contig 36122 bp, 39 predicted proteins | sample 9270951 | NCBI WGS metagenome assembly JACXTT01 (sample SAMN15532306, study PRJNA645909) | rock metagenome | isolation source: weathered quartz diorite | place: Puerto Rico | collected 2017-06-21 | reverse complement strand
CGACGCGGCGAACTTCGTCTTCCCGTACGGGGCGCACATCTGCGCCGTCGAGGTGGACACCGAGACCGGCCGGGTGGACGTCCTGAAGTACGTGGCGGTCGACGACGTCGGCGTGGTGATCAACCCGCAGATCGTCGACGGGCAGGTCGCCGGCGGCGTGATCCAGGGAATCGCGGAGGCGCTGTACGAGGAGGCGGTGTATTCGGACGACGGCCAGCTCCTGACCGCGTCGCTCACCAACTACGAGGTCCCGGCGGCGAGCGACGTCCCCTCGATCGTGATCGGGCGAGGGCCGGAGCTCCCCTCCACCACCAACGAGCTCGGCGTGAAGGGCGTCGGTGAGACGGGCACGATCGCGTCTCCTCCGGCGGTGATCAATGCGGTGATCGACGCGCTCTCGCACCTGGGGGTGACGGACGTGCCGCGGCCCGCGAGCCCCGAGAACGTCTGGCGAACCATTCGCGCCGCCACGGGGGGTGATGGCCGATGATCCCGGCCGCCTTCGACTACGAGGTCGCCGAATCCGCGGACCACGCCGTCCAGCTGCTCGGCGAGCACGGCGACGACGCCAAGCTCCTCGCGGGCGGCCACTCGCTGCTCCCGCTCATGAAGCTCCGCCTGGCCCGGCCGTCGGTGCTGATCGACATCGGCGGCCTCTCCGAGCTCGCGTTCATCAAGGACGTGGGCGACCACGTCGAGATCGGCGCGCTCACGCGCATGGGCGACATCGCCGCGAGCGACCTGCTTCGCCGGCACTGCGGCCTGGTCGCCGAGGCGGCCGGCCAGGTCGGCGACCCGCAGGTGCGGCACCGCGCGACGATCGGCGGCTCGCTCGCCCACGGCGACCCGGCCTCCGACCCGCCCGTCGCGCTCCTGACGGTCGACGCGGAGTTCGTCGTGCGAGGTCCGGGGGGCGAGCGAACCGTGCCGGCCTCGGGCTTCTTCACGAACTTCTTCGAAACGGCGCTCGGGCCCCAGGACGTGCTCACGTCGGTGCGCGTGCCGAAGCTGGGCGCCGAGAGCGGCTGGTCCTACCAGAAGTTCCACCGAAGGGCGATCGACTGGGCAATCGTCGGGGTCGCGGCGCTGGTCGAACGCGATGACGGGACCGTGAAGCGGGCGGCGGTCGGCCTCACCAACATGGGCACCACGCCCCTTCGTGCCACAGGCGTCGAGTCCGCCCTCGCCGGCGGCCCCGCCTCGGCGGAGGCGCTCGCGGCTGCGGCGGCGCACGCCCCCGAGGGGACCAACCCGCCCACGGACACGAATGCGAGCGCGGAGTACCGGACGGCCCTGTCCTCGATCCTGGTGCGGCGGGCGCTCGAGGCCGCGGTCGCATAGCCGCTTCGGGACCCCGGGCGTGACCGACGCGTTCGACGTTGCCGTCGTCGGCGGCGGGATCATCGGCTGCGCCTGCGCGTACGAGCTCGCGGGGCGCGGGGCTCGCGTGGTGCTCCTCGAGCGCGAGCGCATCGCGGCCGGAGCTTCGGGACGAAACCACGGGTTGCTGCTCGCGCCCCTCGACGCCGCGCTCGCGCCGATGGCCGGACGGTCGACGGCGATGTACGAGGACGTCGTTCGCGATGCGCCCCTGCGTATCCACCTGGACCCCTCGCCCATCGGGTTCCTGATCGTGGCCGAGGACGATGCGGAACGCGAGGCCGCGCGGGAGGAGGCGGAGGCATCGGCCGCGTGCGGCGTCCAGACCGAGCCGGTCGACGGTCCAGGGCTTCGCGAGCTGGAGCCGGGTCTCGCGCCCGAGCTGATCGGCGGCTGGCTCCTGGGCGACGGCAGGCGCATCGACCCGGCGGCCCTGACGGTCGGACTCGCGCTGCTCGCACGCGCGCGCGGCGCCGACGTCCGCACCGGCGAGACCGTGCGATCGGTCATTCGAAGTGGCCACCGGGTCACGGGCGTCGTGACCGACCGGGGCGCGCTCCTCGCCTCTACGGTCGTCCTCGCCACCGGGCCGTGGACGGCGAGCTTGGCACGCCCGCTCGGGATCGACCTGCCGATCGCCGGCGCGCGCGGCTGGCTCGTGCACCTCGGCGCCACCCTCGCGGGGCCCGGCCGGCTCGTCGGCCGGGCGGGCTGGCATCTCGTGTCAGAGCGCGAGACGCCCCCGTTTCTCACGGCCGGCACGTGGGCGGCCGATGGATCCCGCCCGTTCGTCGGTGGCCTGGTCCAGCCGAACCCCGACGGCACCGTCCTCGCCGGCGGGTCGCGCGCGTGGGCGGTGACGGCAGAGCCTGAGGATCCGGAGATCCCTCGCAAGATCGTCCAGGGTGCTGTCCGCTTGTTCCCCGGCCTGGCGCAGGCCCGGCCGCTGGCGGCATGGTGGGGCGTGCGGCCGACCACGCCGGACGACCGCCCGATCGTCGGTCGCGTGGCCGAGGGCCTGGTCGTCGCGTCCGGCCACGGGTCGCAGGGCGTGATCCTCGGCGGTGGCACGGGCGAGCTCGTCGCGTCCCTCGTGCAGGAGGAGCAGCTTCCCTTCGATCCCGCGCCCTTCGACCCCGGCCGCTTTGCCCGTACCATGGTCGAATGATCGATCGCGAGCGTCCGTTCGAGTCGGTCGCGGACCTGCAGGGCGCGCTCGCAGGCCAGCAGTACCTCGCGGATCGCGGGCTCGCGACGGCCGTCTACCTCGCGCTCTCGCTCGACAAGCCGCTGCTCCTCGAGGGCGAGGCGGGCGTGGGCAAGACCGAGGTGGCGAAGGCCCTCTCCGCCGCGCTCGATCGTCGCCTCATCCGGCTGCAGTGCTACGAGGGCATCGACGCGAGCCAGGCGCTCTACGAGTGGAACTATCCGCGGCAGCTCCTCGCCATCCGCGCGACGCCCGAGGCCGAGGGCGCCGGCCACGTCGACGACCTCTTCGGCCCGGAGTTCCTCGTTGAACGGCCGCTCCTCGAGGCGATCCGAGCCGGGCGGGACGCCGTCCTGCTGGTCGATGAGCTGGACCGGGCCGACGACGAGTTCGAGGCGTTCCTGTTGGAGGTCCTGTCGGAGTTCGCGGTGTCGATCCCCGAGCTTGGCCGCGTCGGGGCGGTGCACCCGCCGGCGGTGATCGTGACGTCAAACCGGACCCGCGAGCTCCACGATGCGCTCAAGCGCCGCTGTCTCTATCACTGGATCGACCACCCCACGCTCGAGCGCGAGGTCGAGATCATCGGCGTGCGCGCGCCGGAGGCTTCGGCGGCCCTCGCCCGGCAGGTCGCCGAGGCGGTGGCGCGCATCCGCGCCATGGACGTCGCGAAGCGCCCCGGCGTCGCGGAGTCGATCGACTGGGCGCACGCGCTCGCATTCCTGGGCGTGCCGGCGCTGAACGGCGAGACCGCCGATGCGACGCTCGGCGCGGTGCTGAAGGACCACGACGACCTGGAGATGGCCCGCGGGGCCATCGCGCAGGTCGTCGGGGCCGATGGCTAGCCACCCGCCGGTGCTGCGCCGCCTGGTCGGCTTCGGGCGATCCCTCAGGGCCGCCGGCCTCGCCGTCGGCACCGGGCGCGTGCTCGCGTTCTGTCGCGCGGCGGCCGCGCTCGACCCGTTCGACCGTGAGGACCTTCTGCTCGCCGCACGGGCGACGCTCGTCACGCGCCACGAAGACCTCCCGGTGCTCGATGCTCTCTTCCATCGGTATTTCGAGGATGGGGGCATGCCGTCCGACGGCTCCCTCGACCGAACCTCGCCGGCGGCGGCCGGGACGACGAACCGGCGGTCGGGACCGGGCGACGAGCCCCAGGGTGTCATCGTCGCGGCCTCGTGGCGCGGTGCGGGCGCGGATGAGGAACTGGAAGGTGCATCCGCCATCCGGGTCGTCGCGAGCGACGCGGAGGTGCTCCGCCGAAAGGACTTCGCCGAGCTCACCGACGAGGAGCGCCGCGCCGCCCTCGCGCTCGTCCGCCGCCTCGCCTTCGCCATCCCGTCGCGGCACTCGCGCCGCTACCGCCCTTCGCCCTCGGGTGACCGGTTCGACTTCCGCCGAACGATCCGCCAGTCCCTCCGAACCGAGGGCGAGCCGTTCCGGCGACGATGGAAAGCTCGACGCACCCGGCCCCGCCCACTGGTCCTGGTCCTGGACGTCTCGGGTTCGATGGCGCCCTACAGCCGCCCGCTCGTGGAGTTCGCGCATGCGGCCGTTCGCGCCGGACGGAGGGTCGAGGTGTTCTGCTTCGGGACGCGGCTCACGCGGATCACGCGCGCGGTCCGCTCTCGCCATGCCGGCGACGCGCTCGCCGAGGTCGGGGCAACCGTGACCGACTGGGAGGGCGGCACGCGGATCGGCGAATCGCTCAGGGAGCTGCTGGACGGCTGGGCGTCGCGGTCAGCCCTTCGTGGCAGCGTCGTGGTGCTCTGCTCCGACGGGCTCGAGCGCGGCGACCCGGAACTCCTCGCGAGGCAGATGCAGCGCCTCGCGCGGCTCGCGCACCGGCTGGTCTGGGTCAACCCGTTGAAGGGGAGCCCGCGCTACGAGCCCCTCGCGCGAGGCATGGCCGCGTCGCTCCCCTTCGTCGACGTGTTCCTGCCCGGGCACGACCTGGAGAGCCTCGAGGCGCTCTCCGCCGCCGTCGCCCTCGCCTAGCCCGTCAGCGCCCGGGCCAGTCCGGCTTCGGCTTGGGCTTCTCAGCGAGCACGTCGTCCAGCGAGCGCTTCCGCGTCTCTCCTGCCGACAGCAGGTCCTCGAGCCCGGGCCTGCCGAGGTCGCCGGCCGCGGTGAGCAGATCCTCGAGCGAGCCGCCGGCGTCGCCCTTCAGCCGGATCCGAAGCGCGGCGAGCACCGAGGCATGCGGCTCGGAGAGCCCCTGGGCGACCTTGATCTCGGTGAGCGCCTTCTCCGCGCGCCGCAGGAGCTTCTCGTCCTCCCGCGCGCGTTCGCGAAGCCGCTCGGCGTCGTCCACGGTGGCAGTCTCTCACTCGATGAACGACCCGGGGTCGGCCTCGAAGGCCGCGCGGCAGCCGGCCGAGCAGAAGTAGTGGGTGCGACCCTCGTACGTGGCGACGTGGCGGGCGTCGGCAACCCTGACCGTCATCCCGCACACCGGGTCGATCGCCTCGTGCAGCTCCGACGATGCCGGCTCCGTCCGCTTGAGGCCGAGCTCGCCCTTCGCCCGGAGCTGGACCAGCTCGGCGAGGATGGCGACGGCGATCTCCTCGGACGGCACGTGGCCGAGGTCGAGGCCCGCGGGAGCCTCGATCCGCGCAAGCTGGTCGTCGGGGACGTCTCTGGCGCGAAGATACGCGAGCACCGTGTCCGCCCGCTTGCGCGACGCGACCAATCCGATGTAGCGCGCCGGGGTCTCGAGCGCGCGCTCGAGCGCCTCCTCGTCGTAGTGGCCCTGCGTCGCGACGACGACGAACGAGTCCTGGTCGGCGCCGGCGGCCTGCAGGTCGAGCATCGGGACGACTCGATCGACTCCTGGGTGCTCGACGGGTGAGCCGCGGTCGTCGACGAGCGTCGCGCGCCAGCCGAGCGCGGTGGCCATCCGCGCGAGCGCGTCGGCCGCCGGCGAGCGTCCGATCACGATCACGGCCGGCTTCGGCAGGACCGGTTCGACGTACACCTCGAGCGCTCCCTCGCTCTGGCACTGGATGGGAACCGTCACCACGCCCTCCCGGCGATGGGCGTCCAGCTCCTCGGGGGGGCCCAGGAACACCAAGCGCGGCGTCCCATCGGTCAGGGACTTGAGCGCCTCCGCGATCACGGTGGGCTCGGCGCACGCGCCGGCGACCCACCCATGCAGGTGTCCGTCGGTCGCGATGATCGCGCGGGCACCGACCTGGCCGGACGACGGCGATCGCCGCCACACGACGGTCGCCCGGACGTAGGCCTCGCCGCGGGCCTGCAGGTCCCGTTCGCGCTCGACGAGGTCCACCCTGCTCAGGCCTTCGCGGCCTGGATCGCCTCCCACACCTTCGCCGAGGTGACCGGCATGTCGATGTTGCGGATGCCGAGGTGCGCGAGCGCGTCGATGACGGCGTTCACGTACGCGGCCGGCGAGCCGACGGTTGCCGACTCCCCCACGCCTTTCGCGCCGATGGGGTGGTGCGGCGAGGGTGTCACCGTCTCGCCCAGCTCGAAGCGCGGCGTCTCCCACGCGGTCGGCAGCAGGTAGTCCATGAAGTTCGAGCCGATGCAGTTGCCGCTCTCGTCGAACGTGATCAGCTCCATCGCGGCGATCCCAAAGCCCTCCGTCAGCCCGCCGTGGATCTGGCCCTCGACGATCATCGGGTTGATCCGCACCCCGCAGTCGTCGACCGCCACCATGCGGCGAACCTCCCACTTCCCCGTGTCGGGGTCGACCTCGACCGCGACGACGTAGGTGCCGAACGGGAACGTGAGGTTCGGCGGGTCGTAATAGGTGACGCCCTCGAGGCCCGCCTCCATGCCGTCGGGGAAGTTCGTGTACGCGGCGAGCGCGACGTCCTGGATGGTCTTCGCGCGGTCGGGCGCGCCCTTCACGGAGAACGTCCCGTTCGCGTACTCGACGTCCTCCTCCGAGACCTCGAGCAGGTGTGCCGCGATCTTCGTCGCCTTGTCGCGCAGCTTGCGGGCCACCATCGCCGTCGCCGCGCCCACGGTCGGCGTCGATCGCGACGCGTAGGTCCCCAGGCCGAAGGGCGTGTCGTCCGAGTCGCCGTGCATGACCTTGACGTCCTCGGGCTGGATCCCGATCTGGCTGGCGACGATCTGGGCGAACGTCGTCTCGTGCCCCTGCCCCTGGGTTTGCGAGCTGATCTTCAGGACCGCCTTGCCCGTCGGGTGGATCCGGAGCTCGGCGCCGTCGTTCATCTTGATACCGAGGATGTCGTAGTCCTTGTGCGGTCCCGCGCCCACGACCTCCGTGAAGGAGGCGATGCCCACGCCGTACAGCTTGCCCTGCGCTCGCGCCGCATCCTGCTCCTTGCGCAGCTCCGCATACCCGATCTTCTCGAGCGCCAGGTCCATGGCCTTGTGGTAGTCGCCCGAGTCGTAGGTGAACCCCGTGGCCGACTCATAGGGGAACTGGTCCGCCGTGATGAAGTTCTTCTTTCGAAGGTCGGCCGGATCGATGCCCAGCTCGTAGGCGGCCGTCTGCACCAGGCGCTCGATCAGATACGAGGCCTCGGTGACCCGGAAGGAGCACCGGTACGCCACGCCGCCCGGCGCCTTGTTCGTGTAGGCGCCGTCGGCCGAGACGTGCACGGCGGGAAACGCGTAGGAGCCGGTCACGATGTGGAACAGGCCGACCTTGAACTTGCTGGGCTGCGCGTCGGCGTGGAAGGCGCCCTCGTCGGCCAGGAGCGACGTTCGCAGTCCCAGCATCGTGCCGTCCTTCGTCAGGGCCAGCTCGCCGTGCATGTGGAAGTCGCGAGCGAACCCGGTCGAGATGAGGTTCTCCGTCCGCTCCTCGATCCACTTCACCGGCTGGCCGAGGAGGAGCGACGCGGCGGTCGCGATGACGTAGCCCGGGTAGACCGGAACCTTGTTGCCGAAGCCGCCCCCGATGTCGGGCGAGACGATCCGGATGTTCTCCTCGGGAAGTCCGGCCACCAGCGCGAAGACCGTCCGGATGAGCTGCGGGGCCTGCGAGGTCATCCAGATCGTGGCCTGTCCGGTCGCGGGGTTGATGTCCGCCACGCAGCCGCAGGTCTCGAGGGGCGCCGGGTGGCACCGGGGATAGAAGGTGTCGAGCGACACGACCTTGTCGGCCGCCGCGAACGCCTTGTCGGTCGCTTCCTTGTCCCCCGACTCCCAGTGGTAGATGTGGTTGTCGGTCACGCCCTCCTTGTCGGTGCGGATGACGGGAGCGCCGGCGGCGAGCGCCTGCTGGGGGGTGACCACGGCCTCGAGAGGTTCGTAGACGACGTCGATCAGCTCGAGGGCGTCCTTCGCGATGTACGGGTCCTCGGCGATGACGGCGGCGACCTCCTGCCCCTGGAACCGCACCTTGTCGGTCGCGAGGACCGCCTGCGTGTCGTAGGACAGCGTCGGCATCCAGGCGAGCTTGTGCTGGGCCATCAGCTCCCCGGTCACGACGGCAACGACGCCGGGAAGCGCGTTCGCCCTTGACGTGTCGATCGAGGTGATCGTCGCGTGCGCGAGCGGGCTTCGAAGGATGGCCATGTGGAGCATGCCGGGCAGCTTGATGTCGTCGACGTAGGTGCCCTTGCCCCGGATGAAGCGATCGTCCTCCTTGCGCTTGACGCGGTGGCCGAGCCCGCGGATCTCGGCTGCTTCGGTCGCCATCTCGCTCCTCCCGGACGCTAGCCGGCGACCGTGGCCGACTGCTCGGCCATGGTGCGGCCGGCGGCCTGGATCGCCTTGACGATGTTCATGTAGCCGGTGCACCGGCAGATGTTCCCGGAGATCGCCCAGCGCACGTCGTCCTCGCTGGGCGACGGGTTGTGCTCGAGGAGCGCGGCGCCGGTGAGCATCATGCCCGGCGTGCAGAAGCCGCACTGCAGGCCGTGCTCCTCCTTGAACGCTGCCTGGATCGGGTGCAAGCCGCCCGGCGGCGCGAGCCCCTCCACGGTGGTGACTGATCGCCCGTCGCCCTGGACGCCGAAGACCGTGCACGACTTGACGGGAACAGCGTCGAGGAGCACGGTGCAGGCGCCGCAGCTCGTGGTGTCACAACCGATGTGCGTGCCGGTCAGCCCGAACTCCTCGCGAAGCAGGTGCACGAGCAGAAGCCGGGGCTCGATGTCGGCGGTCCGCTGCGACCCGTTGACCGTGACCGTGATCTGCATGCTCGGCTCCTCCTACCCGGCCTGGGCGATCTCGAGCGCGCGGGCGAGGCCGCGCCGCACGAACACCTCCACGACGTGTCGCTTGTAGTCGGAGCTCCCACGGAGGTCACTCGCGGGCTCCGCGGCCTGCGCGGCGAGCCTGCCGGCTTCGGCGAAGGCCGCCTCCGTCGGCTCCGCCCCCTGCAGGCTCGCCTCGGCCTCGCTCGCCTTCACGTTGCGCGGCCCGACGGCCGTGAGGCCGATGCCGGCGGAGGCGATATGGCCGTCGTCCAGGGCGAGCTGGACGGCAACGCCGACGGTCGCGAAGTCCCCGACCTTGCGTTCGAGCTTCAGGTACGTGCCGCCCGAGCGCGCGCTCGGGGCCGGCACCTGGACCTCGGTGATGAGCTCGTTCGGCTGCAGCGTGGTCGTGAACGTGCTCTCGAGGAGCTCGTCGACCGGGATCGTCCGCTCACCCGCCCCGCTCCGCGCGACCACCCGGCCGCCCAGCGCGAGCATCACCGATCCCCAGTCGCCCGCGGGGTCGGCATGCGCGAGCGAGCCGCCGATCGTGCCGAGGTTGCGCACGATCGGGTCGGCGATCTGCGGCGCGGCGGCCGCCATCGCCGGGTAACGGGCGGCGACGGTTTCGGAAGCCCCCAGCTCGTTGTGCCGCGTGACCGCCTTCACGTGCAGCCATCCATCAGCGTCGGCGATCCCGGACAGCTCGGCGATCCGGTTGATGTCGATGAGGTGCCCGGGAGCGGCGAACCGGAGCTTCATGAGCGGGATCAGGCTCATGCCCCCGGAGAGCACCTTGCCGTCCTCGCCATACTGGTCGAGGAGCGCGATGGCCTCTTCCAACGTGTCGGGGCGGTGGTACTCGAACCTGGCCGGGAGCATCTCGCACACTCCTGTCTGTCGTTGGACGGCCCGAACGCGTGATGGTTGTACGCCGAACGGTCGGCGTGGTCAAACCCGAGTCCAGCCGGCTACGGCTTGGACCCGCCGAGGAGGCGGCGGAAGAACCGACCGATCGCCCGCCAGGTCGCCCAGAGGCCGAGCCGGAACCCTTTGACGGGTCTCGCGACCGCCGCCGGAGCCGCTGGAGCGGCCCCGACCTCCGCGCTGGAGGCGGCCTCGGCCGTGATGTTCCGCTCGAGGCAGGCGGCGAACTCGCCAGTGAGCCGCTGGGAGATGTCCTGGATCATCCCCCGGCCGTACTGAGCGACGGCGCCCGAGACGGTGAGGTCGGCCTGCATGGTGACCTTCGTCCCGCCCGCGACCTCCTCCAACCGGGAGACCACCGACGCCGACGCGGCGCCCTTGCCCCGCTGCTCCATGCCCTGGGCCTTCAGCGCCACCCGATGGGCGGCGTCGTCCCGCTCCTGCATCACGACCGTCCCGGCGAAGGAGAGCGCGACCGGGCCGACCTTGATGCTGGTCTTGCCCTTCCACGTGCGGTCGTCGACGACCTCCGTCAGCTCGGCCCCCGGCATGCAGGGGGCCACGCGCTCGACGTCCAGCAGGTACGCCCATACCCGATCGATCGGGGCTGCCACCGTGAACTCGTTGTCGATCTGCATCCGCGGCGCATCGAATAGCACCGCGAGGCCATCCTCCGCAAGCGCTAGGGGGCCGCGCCGACGTTCTGGGTGCGCCAGTCGATGTTGGTGTTGTTCGTGCTGGACACGTTGTAGGTATCGGTGAGCCAGACCTGACCGTGGCTTCCCGTGAGGCTCGCCGCGGGGTCCGGCGAGGCCCCCGCGTAGTCGCCCCAACGGCACGGCGGCCCGGCGGGCGCGAAGCACGTGACGTCGACGTTCGGGCCCGCCGACTGGCGCACGAGCACGAACGCCGACTGCGCGCCCGCTCCGATCTTGGAGACCATCTGGAACGCGACGTCGGTCGTCGAAGAGCTCGTGTCGAACGCCAGCACCATCGAGTCCCCGAACGCCGAGCCCACCGCGGACACCGCGCGGTCGGGCGCGATGGCCCCGTTGAAGACGTCGAGCGACGCGCTGCTCGCGCTGCCGCCCTGCAGCTGCAGGTGCCGCGCGGGATCGATCTCGTACCAGCGAACCATCGAACCGGCTCCGCCCGCGATCGTGTGCTGGGTCCAGATCGCCGCCGACCCGATCGTCGGGTCGATCGCCGACACGGCCTGCGTGAGCCGCCCGTCCATCGTGTCCAGCACAGCGGTCGTGCCCTTCTGCAGTGCCGGGGGCGGCAGCGAGTACGTCAACACCGTGACCGACGTCGCCGTGCCGGCGATGTTCGCCGTCCCGTCGGCGTTCGTGGTGACCGAGAAGAGCGAGAGGGTGCGTCGCGTGCTGCCGGTCAGGTCCTTGGCCGCGATGACCCACCCGCTCGAGCTCGTGTCCGTCTCGTTGACGGGCACCGGCGTGAACGCCTTCGTCCCGTCGGCGTTCTTGAGCGTCTGCTTCTGACCGGTGAGGAACGAGTCGCCCGAGGGGCACGTCGGACCTGGGGCAGGTTTGGTGACCCAGTCCACGTCGGAGCGCAGGTACGTCCCGTCAGAGCCGAACACGTTTGCTCCGATGAGCAGGAAGTCCTGAGTGTCTCCGATCTTCGGGTAGTCGGGCAGGTTGGAGCCGTACCCTGGGTCGTCGGTGTACTGGCACCAGTCGGCCGCGGTGGTCGGGGTGTCGGTCGTGCTGAACCCGACCTCGAAGACGTTGCTGCTCGTGTCCAGGACCACGTAGAAGAAGCGGGAGGTCCCGGGGTCCCAGATGACCTGCGGATCCGTGAGCGAGGCCGACGTGTCGCCGGTGAGCGTGGCGAGCGTTCCGCTGGACAGAGCCGTGTTGTTCGTCCGGTCGTAGATGGCGAACTGGTCGTTCACGAGCTCGACGTAGCGGCTGGGCCCGATCGCGCCGGTCGAGTCCGAAGGGGACACCGACGTGTCGTAGATGCCCTTCCAGCTTCGGAACGCGACCGGCGTTTGGGGACCGGTTGGACTCGGCCCGCCGGGCCGCGGCAGCGCCGCACCCTTGGCGCGAGCGAGCCCGGCGGGATCGGGAACGAGGTAGCCGCGCCCGGCTTGCCGGAGCGCAGCGGGCGTGCCTCCGTACGGGCCCGCGGCGCGGCGAGGCGGCCCCAGATGGCGAGCGGCCTGGCCGCGAGCGGGCGCCGGAACGCCGATCACGAGCGCCGACACCGCGGCGCAGACGAGCATGGCGGGCATTCGCTTCACGAGTGACTCCTCCCCCTCGGGTCGACGGTCGACGCTACGGGGCATCGCCGACATGGATCTCCTGGTCGCAACGTATTCTGTTGCGCTACACTGAGGCCGTGCCGGTCGCGACGCGGACGAAGCTCGAGGCGGTGGCCAGGGACCTGGGAAATCAGGCGCGTGTGGCTCGGGCGCTGGGCGTCAGCCCATCTCGCGTGAGTCGCTGGCTCCGCACGGAGGAGCCCGACGCGGAGAATCGCCGGAAGCTCGAGGGCGTCGAGTTCGTCCTCTCCCGGCTGCTCGGCCTCTATCGACGCGAAACGGCCATCGCCTGGCTCCAGGGCATCAACCCCCAGCTCGGCGACCGGCGCCCCATCGACCTGCTCGCGGCGGGGCGGATCACCGACGTGCTGGCCGCGATCGACGCGGACGAAGCCGAGTCCTACGCCTGAGCGTGCTGTACCGCGTCTTCCCGGCGCGAGAAGGCGCCGACCCGGCGGAGAACGGCGGGCCGCTGTTCGTCGCGCGGGCCCTTCAGGGCTCGAGCCGCCACGACAACCCCGACCGCTACGGCGCGCTCTACGCGACCCGGGTCGCGCTCTCGGCCGTTGCCGAGCGGCTCCTTCGCTTCCGCGGCCAGCGCCTCTCGGACGCGGATCTGGTTCGTGCCGACGGCCGTCGGTACACCCTCGCCTCGATCGATGACGCGGGGCTCACGGCCGTCCCCGACCTCGACGACCCGCGGGAGCTCGTCCGCCGGCGACTACGGCCGTCGTGGGTCGCGACCAGCGACCGGTCGGTGACTCAGCCGATCGCCCTCCAGGCGTTCGAGGACGGAACCGACGGGCTCGCCTGGTGGTCGACGATCGAAGCCGCCTGGTCGAACGTGACCCTCTTCGCCGAACGCGCGATCCCTCGGCTGAGCGTTCGAGGCAGGCCCGATCCCCTCACCACCAACCATCCGCTCGTTCGCGCCGCAGCGGAACGCTTCGGGATCGGGCTCGGCAGCTAGGCTGTGCGAGCTGCTGGTGACGACATCGCTCCTCCTCTGCGAGACGCGGGTGGAGGTTACCGGATGTCAGCGGAGCGCCAGCTACCGAGAGGCGGCCGCGCGGATCTCCTCGGCGCGGGCCTCGAGTCGCTCGAATTGCACCGGCGTGGTCGTCCGCATCCCGAGGCGCACCGGGTCGTAGCGCGTGCCGTGGCAGTCGGACGAGCCGGTCCAGAGGAGCCCGAGCGTTTCGGCCCTCGCGACGTAGCGCGCCTCGACCTCGGGCGTGTGCTCCGGATGCGAGGCTTCGATGCCGTCCAGCCCGGCCTCCGCGAGCTCGTCGATCAGGGTCTCCGGCACGGGCGACGTCTCGCGGAACGTTCCCGGGTGGGCGAGCACGCAGACGCCCCCCGCGCGGTGGATGAGCGCGATCGCATCCAGCGGCTCCAACGCGTGCTTCTCGACGTAGGCACGGCCGTTCGACCCGATCAGCTCGTCGCTGAACGCGTCGGCGAGCGTCGCCACGACCCCCGCTTCCACGAGCGCCTGGGCAACATGGGGACGAACGATGTTCCCCCCGTGGGCGATGTCCCGAACCCGCTCGAACGTGATCGGGTAGCCGAGCTGCTGCAACTTCGCGACCATCCGCTCCCCGCGGGTGAAGCGATCCTCCTGAAGCCGCGTGAGCTCCGCCGCGAACTCCCCGTGCACGGGGTCCATGAAGTAGCACAGGACGTGGACGCCCTCCCCATTTCGCACCGTCGAGAACTCCACGCCGGGCACCACCCGGATCCCGCGTGACGCGCCGGCCTCGGCCGCCTCGGCCAGCCCCGCCGTGGTGTCGTGGTCGGTGATGGCCAGGACGTCCAGCTCTCGCTCGCGCGCGAGCGAGAGCGCCTCCTCGGGCGTGAACGTGCCGTCCGAGTATCGCGTGTGCACGTGCAGGTCGATGCCCGACATCGCCGGACGATGTTCTCACACGCCTCAACCGCCGCCCTCTGCCGGTCGATTCGTTGTAGGGCGGCTCTGAACCGTCTGGGGGGATGTGTGGTGAGCCTGTTCGACGAATACCGCGCGAACGAACCGCCTCCGATGCCGGGCGCCGACGAGCCGGCCGCGGCTACCTCCACGATTCCGCCTCCGCCTGCCCCCTCGGCGCTCTCCGACACATGGGCGTTCGGCGGTGGCTCGGGGGGCGTCGGGCTGCACCTGCCGTCCCTGCCGGTCAGGCATCGCCGCCGGCGGCCGAAGGGCAAGGTGCTGGTTGCAGCCGCCCTGGTGCTCGCACTCGCCGCGGGGGCCTTCGCCTTCGTCTCGTTCCGGAAGTCCGGCGGCCAGGCGACCGCGCTCTCGATGTCCTTCCCCACGGGCCAGAACTTCACCTACGCGCTGAACATGAACATGGACGGCACGATCCGGGCGGGGACACAGTCCGGGCCGCTCAAGGGCACCATCTCCGAGACGCTCTCGTGGAGGGTGGTGAGCGTCGACCCCAAGGGCGTGGCCACCGTCCAGCTGACCGCGGGGAACATCTCCGGGAACTTCAACGGGCAGCCGGTCTCGAACACGTCGCAGTACACCACGCGGATCCAGGTGGCGCGCGACGGCCGCATCCTGGTGGGCGGCGACCTCGCCTCGACGACCGGTGGCTCCGGCTTCGCCTTCCCCGGGAGCGACCAGTTCACGCCGGTCTTGCCCGATCACCCGGTGAAGCCCGGCGACACCTGGACCAGGTCCTTCGACCAGACGCTCCCGTTCGGCGGCGGAAGCCTCACCTACACCTCGCACAACACGTTCGTCCGCTACGACACCGTGAGTGGCGTGAAGGCCGCGGTCATCCGAAGCACGATGACGGTCCCCCTCAACATCACGATCGACCTGCGGAAGCTGCTGGACACCTACGGGCAGGGCGCACCGATCCCCAAGGGGTCCCATCCGACGATCCAGTACGGCGGCAGCGTCTCGCTCGACCAGACGGCCTGGTTCGACCCGGCGGGCGGGTCGCTCGTGAAGACGCTCCTCGTTGCGCAGTTCGACATGCAGATGCAGTTCAAGGGGTTCCCGTCGATGCAGCTCCCCGGTGGAGGTCAGGTCGACTTCGCCGGCAGCATGACCCTGACGCTCACGCGCCAGAGCTGACCCCAGGACGTACCGAGGCGGCGAGCGTGTCGATCGCCGCGAGCACGGCCTCGACGTTCTCACGGGTGCACGACTCGCCCATGAGCCCCACACGCCAGACCTTGCCGGCCAGGTCGCCGAGGCCGCCCGCGACCTCGATGCCGAACTCGTCCAGCAGGCGCCGGCGCATCGGCTTGTCGTCGATGAAGTCGGGGAGGCGCACGCCGACCACCTCCGGGAGCCGGTAGCCCTCGGGCGCGTACGGCTCGAACCCACGCTCGTGCAGGGCCGCGAGCAGCTCCGCGCCGAGTTCGGCGTGGCGGCGCCAGCGCGGCTCCAGCCCCTCCTCGAGCACCATCCGCAGGCCCTCGTGGAGCCCGTACAACATCGAGATCGGCGCCGTGTGGTGGTAGAGGCGCTCGCTCCCCAGGTACTGGCTGATCGGGAGCACGTCGAGATAGAACGAGTGCATGGGCGTGGCGCGGTTGGTCCGAACGTTCACGGCGCGTTCGGAGAACGTGATCGGCGCGAGCCCCGGCGGCACCGACAGGCACTTCTGGGAGCCGGAGTAGCAGACGTCGATCCCCCAGCCATCGACCTCGACGGGGATCCCGCCCAGCGAGGCCACCGCGTCCACGACGAGCATCGCCCCGTGCTCCTCGCAGAGGCGGCCGATGCCCTCGAGCGGCTGGAGCACGCCGGTCGAGGTCTCGGCGTGCACGACGCCGACGACCTTCGCGTCGGGATGCGATGCCAGGGCGACGGCCACTTCGTCGTCGGGGATCGGGCGGCCCCACTCGCCGCCGACCACGCGCACGTCGGCGCCGCAGCGGCGCGCGATCTCCAGCATGCGCTCGGCGAACGCCCCACCCACCAGCAGAAGCGCGACATCGCCGGGCTCCAGCACGTTCATGAGCGCGCACTCCATCCCGGCCGTGCCCGTGCCCGAGACCGGGAACGTGAGGACGTTCTCCGTTCGAAAGACCGTTCGGAGCATCGCCTGGATCTCGTTCAGCAGCTGGCCGGTCGCGGGATCGAGGTGCCCGATGACGGGCTGGGCCATCGCCTCGCGCACGCGGATGTCGGCTTGGCTCGGGCCCGGTGCCATGAGCCGCCGGATGGGCGGCTCGAAGCGCGGGGGGATGTCGCCCATCAGCCGGACCTTACCGCCGGCCGGACGAGGGAGCGAGTGATCGACGCGACGGACGTCGTGCCGGTGAGCTGCATCGCCAGACGGAGCTCGTCGCGCAGCATCTCGAGCACCGCGGTCACGCCCTCGGCACCGTCGACCGTCAGGCCCCACAGAACGGGTCGGCCAATCAGGACCGCCCGCGCGCCGAGCGCGAGGGCGGTGAGGACGTCGCTTCCCCGCCGGACGCCGCCGTCCAGGTAGACCTCGGCGCGGCCGGCGACCGCCTCGACGACCTCCGGGAGGGTGTCGAGCGTCGCCGGTGCCCCGTCCAACTGCCGCCCGCCGTGGTTCGACACGATGATCCCGTCCACGCCGGCCTCGACGGCGAGGCCGGCGTCCTCGGCGGTCAGGATTCCCTTCAGCACGAGGGGGAGGGGCGACAGGGATCGCAGCCATGGCAGGTCGTCCCAGGAGAGCGACGCGTCGTGCTCACCCGCGAAGAAGTGCGAGAGCCCGGACCCCGGCCGGCCCGCCTCGTCCTCGGGAGGCAGGTCGCTGATCGCGAGGTTCGCCAGGCCGACGCCGTCGGGAAGCTGGAAGCGGTTGCGTTCGTCCCGGTAGCGCGTGCCGAGAAGCGGTGTGTCGACCGTCAGCACGATCGCCCGGTAGCCCGCCGCGTACGCCCGTTTGACGAGCGTGCCGGTGAGCTCGCGGTCGCGGAACACGTAGAGCTGGAACCACCCGTCGACGCCCGTCTCGGCAATGTCCTCGAGCCGTTCCGAGGCGATGGTCGAGACCACCATCGTCGAGCCCGCGGCGAGCGCTCCCCGGGCGGTCGCGACCTCCCCCTCGGGGTGAGCGAGCCGGTGAAACGCCGTGGGCGCCACCAGGATCGGGAACGGCACGGCTGAGCCGAGCACGGTCGTCCGCAGATCCACGTTCGACACGTCCACCAGCACGCGCGGCCGGAACGTCCAGCGGGCGAACGCAGCGCGGTTCTCCCGGAGGGTCCGCTCCTCGCCGGACCCACCCGCGTAGTAGTCGGCGACCATCTTCGGTAGGCGTGAGAGCGCGGCGGCCTCGTAGTCGTCCAGCGTGATCAGCGCGTCGCCTCGATCGTCCATGCTCGGTCCGGGTACTCTACGCCGGTGGCACAGGTCACCGTCTTCGGTGCGGGCGCCATGGGCACGGCCCTCGCCATGCACCTCGCCCGCGAGGGACGGCCGACGGCGCTCTGGGCGAGCCCGTTCGACGCCGCCGTGCTCCCCGCGCTGGCGCAGGAGCGAAAGCACCCCGGACTCCCCGAGCATCTGCCGGAGTCCCTCACCGTCCTGGGCCCCGATGACCTCGCCGCCGCCGCGAAGGACCTCGAGGTCGCGGTCATGGGCGCCAACTCCGCAGGTGCCCGGACGCTCGCCCGCCTCGTCGTGGAGGGCTGCGGCGCCCCGGCCCGGATCGTGAGCGTCGCCAAGGGCCTCGAGCCCGAGACGTACCTTCGGATGTCCGAGGTGTATGCCGCGGAGGCCGGCCACGGCCACGTCGTCTCGGTCGGCGGCCCATGTTTGGCCGCCGAGGTCGCCCGGGGCCTCCCCTCCTCGGTCGTCTTCGCATCGTCCGACACCGCCGACGCGGAACCGGCCGCCGGCGTCTTCCGCTCGAAGGACTTCCACGTCGCCGTCACCGATGACGTGGTCGGCGTCGAGTACTGCACCGTCGCGAAGAACGTCGCCGCGATCGGCGTCGGGATCGTGGACGGACTCGCCAAGGTGACCGGCATGGAGTACCGCAACGCGAAGTCGGCGCTCTTCTCGCAGGCGTTCCTGGAACTCGAAAGGCTGGTCGTGGCGCTCGGCGGCCGAGTGGAGACCGCCCGCGGGCTGGCCGGCCTGGGCGACGTGCTGGTGACCAGCCTGGGGGGACGCAACCGCCTCTACGGCGAGCTGGTCGGCGAGGGAGCCGAGCCGGTCACCGCGTTGAAGGAACTCACCGAGCGCGGCATGACCGTGGAGGGCGTGGAGTCGACCCTCGACATCAAACGCCTCGCCGCCGAGGCCGACCTGCGCCTTCCGCTCTTCGCCCAGGTGCACGCGATCCTGTTCGACGGCGCCCCCGCGCAGAGCGTGCTGGACTGCCTGAAAGGATGACGTCGATGGACGACCCCGCTGCCACCCCTTCCGGCCCCGACCGCAACCTCGCCCTGGAGCTCGTCCGCGTCACCGAGGCCGCGGCCCTCGCCGCCTCGCGGTGGATCGGCAAGGGCGAGAAGGAATCCGCCGACGGCGCCGCGGTCGACGCCATGCGCCTGATCCTGGACAGCGTCCAGATGGACGGCGTCGTCGTGATCGGCGAGGGCGAGAAGGACCAGGCACCGATGCTCTACAACGGCGAGGCCATCGGGAACGGGCAGCCGCCGCAGGTCGACATCGCCGTCGACCCGCTCGAGGGAACCAGGCTCACCGCCCTCGGCATGCCGAACGCGATCAGCGTGATCGCGCTCGCCGAGCGGGGGACGATGTTCTTCCCCGGTGCGGCCGTGTACATGGACAAGATCGCGGGCGGGCCCGAGGTCGCGGACGCGATCGACATCACCGCGCCGCCGGGTGAGAACGTGCGCCGCGTCGCGAAGGCGCGCGGCATCGCGCCGGAGGAGGTCTCGGTCGTCGTGCTCGACCGCGACCGCCACCGGCAGCTGATCTCCGACCTCAGGGAATCCGGCGCCCGGGTCATGCTCATCACCGACGGCGACGTCGCGCCGGCGATCGCCGCCGCCTACCAGGGGACCGGCGTCGATCTCCTCATGGGCGTGGGCGGCACCCCCGAGGGCGTCATCTCCGCGGCCGCGCTGAAGTGCCTGGGCGGCGGCATGCAGGGGCGCCTCTGGCCCCGGGACGACGACGAACGTCAGAAGCTCGTCGACGCCGGCTACGACGTCGACCGCGTCCTCTCGACCGACGACCTGGTCGCGGGCAAGGACATCTTCGTCGCCGCCACCGGGGTCACGAGCGGGGCGCTCCTGCAGGGTGTTCGTTACATCCCCGGCGGCGCGGTCACCGACTCGATCGTCATGCGCTCTCGCTCGGGCACCGTTCGGCGCATCCAGGCCACGCACGCCTTCGAGAAGCTCATGAAGTACTCGCGGATCGAGTACCGCTAGCCCGCGATCGCCAGCTTCACATCACCCGACCGCGATCTCGCCTACTCGAGTGATGGCGTCCTCGGCGAACCAAACGGTGCCGGATGGACCGGACGCGATCCCGATCGGCTCGGAGTTGGGAGTTGGAGTCGGGAACTCGCTGTACTCGCCTTGCGTGGTGATGCGTCCGATGGTGCTCGAGATCGAATCGGTGAACCAGAGGTTCCCGTCCGCCCCGGAGGTGATGAAGTTCGGCTCCGCGTCGACGGGAAATGTCGTCTGCAGGCCTTGGGGCGTGAGCCTGTTCACTGAGCCTCCGTAATAGTCAGTGAACCACAGATTGCCGTCGGGGCCCAAGGCGATCTTGGTTGGCTGGCCGCCTACATCGAACTCGGTGAGGGCTCCCGTCGGCGTCATCTGACCCACCTTGCCTATCCCGTACTCGGTGAACCAGAGGTTCCCGTCCGGGCCCTGGGTGATGCCGATTGGATCGGCGTTGGCTGAGAGCGCGAACAGCGTGATATCGCCGAGCGGCGTGATTCTCCCCACCGCTCCTCCGCCCTCCTCGACGAACCAGACGTTCCCGTCCGGCCCCCCGGTGATCCCGTACGGGCCGTGGTAACCCGATGGGATGGGGAATTCCGACACCTGACCCGACGTCGTGATGCGCCCGATCGTGTTCTTCAAGGATTCGGTGAACCACAGATTGCCGTCCGGCCCGGCGGCGATCACTTGGATGCCGAGATCTCTCCCCTGAAGTCGATATGCCGTCGCGTGCCCGCCCGGGGTGATCCTGCCAACCGAGTCGAACTGTGCGATCCACATGTTGCCGTCGGGCCCCTCGGTGATCGCGACCGGCGACCGAAAGACCGGAAACTCTCGTACCGGCAGGCCGGCACGAGCCGGTACCGCGAGCGGGCCCAGGAGGAGGATGAGGGCTGCGACCCCGGCGAACCAGTCGAACCTGCGTCGCGCCATCGATTCCCTCCGACCTGCCGTTTACAGCGTTCCACCTGCACGGGGGCGGGTCAAGGCGAACGACATCGAACCTACGAGCCGATCTGCACCTAGTTGCGGGGGAATCGGACAAGCTGGCAGACTTCTCTCACCACAGAGGGAGGGAAACCGATGGACCTGCTCGACAAGATCGACGCCCTGATCGAGGACAAGCACCTGCTTCGCCACTCGTTCTACACGAAGTGGGTGGCCGGGACGCTCCCAAAGGAGGCCATGCAGGAGTACTCGCGCCAGTACTACGCCTTCGAGTCGACGTTCCCCCGGTTCCTCTCGGGGATCCACGCCCGCACCGAGTCCCCCCAGGCCCGCCAGGCGCTCCTGGACAACCTGTGGGACGAGGAGCACGGCGAGACGAACCACCCCGAGCTGTGGCTCCGGTTCGCCGAGGGCATGGGCGTCTCCCGCGACGACGTCAAGACGTCAACCCGCAATGAGGCCACGACCCATCTCGTCGACACTTACTTCCACGCTTCCACCGAAGCCCCGACCGCAGCCGGCGTCGCGGCGCTCTACGCCTATGAGGCGCAGGTGCCGCAGGTCGCCCAGGCGAAGATCGACGGGCTGAAGCAGCACTACGACATCACCGACGGCCGCACGCTGGGGTTCTTCCAGACGCACGCGTCGCTCGACATCGAGCACTCGAACGCCGAGCGCGCGCTGATCGAGGAGTTCGGCGAAGGCCACGAGGACGAGGTCCTTGCCGCGACGTCGCAGGCCCTCGACGCCTGGTGGTCGTTCCTGGACGCGGTCGACCCGAAGGAGTAACGGCTACTCGGGCAACGCGTAGACGCCGGTCGACTCCTTGACGATCCGGCCGGACTTCGCAGCACGAGCGAGCGCGGCCAAGAGGTGCTTCTTGATGTCGCCTTGCGTGAAGGGGTCCAGGTAGCCGCGCTTGAGCGCCACGTCCTGGATCACCGTCCAGTGCAGCGGTTTTCGTTCCTCGTGGAGGACCATCAGCGCGGCTTCGAGGAAGTCCACCGCTAGAGCGGCTTCGCGGCCGGGATGAGCAGCTCGGCGATCAGCTCGACCATCGACCAGTCGAAGATCGCGAACGGGAGCGTGGCCGCCGAGACGATCAGCTCCTCGGCGCCGTGCTCGGCGAATCGGGAGAGCGTCTCGACGCATTCGTCGACGGTGCCGGTGAGCGTGTCGGTCGCGTAGGCATCGATCAGGACCGCGTCGATCCCGCCGCCCGGCGTCCATGCCTGCAAGGCCTTGTAGCGCGCCGCGACGTCAGCCGCGTCCTCGCCGACCAATGCGTACAGACCGACTGACACGCGGACGGTGGCAGGGTCGCGCCCCTCCGATTCGGTCGCGTGACGCAACTCGCGCACACGCTCACCGAACGACTCGGGGGCCCAGCGCCAGACGGAGTTCCAGCCGGCGGCGTGGCGGGCGACGAGCTTGAACTGGCGCGGCCCGCCCTTCCCCCCGATCCAGATGGGCGGGCCGCCGGGCTGCGCGGGCGTCGGGTGGTTGAACGCGCCATCGAGATGCACGTGCCGGCCGTCGAACGTGACCTGCTCGTCGCGGAACAGCCGCGCGATCACCTCGACCGACTCCTCGAGGATCGAGAAGCGCTCGCCGAGCGTCGAGAAGTCGTAGCCGAACGCGTCGAACTCGTCCTCGTACCAGCCGGCGCCGATCCCCAGGTCGAACCGGCCGCCGCTCACGAGATCGATCGTCGTCGCCATCTTCGCGACGTGGGCAGGGTGGCGGAAGGGCGCACAGGCGACGAGCGTGCCGAGCCGGATGCGGCTGGTGGCCGCCGCGATCGCGGCGAGCGCGGTGAAGGGCTCGATGGAGCCGAGCAGGCCTTCCGGGCCGCCGTAGCGGCGGATGTCGGTGAAGAAGTGGTCCGAGATCCACGCGGAGTCGAAACCGAGTGCCTCCGCACGGACGGCGGCGTCGAGGAGCGCGGGCCAGGTCAGCGGCTCGCCGCCGGGGAAGGAGTAGTCGTAGTGCGGGAGGGCCAGGCCAATCCTCATGGCGCGGGGGATACTACCCGCGCGTGTCCGACGCCATCCGGTTCCAGGGCCTGACCAAGCGCTTCGGCGGTCGCGCCGCGGTCGACGAGCTGTCCCTCACGATCGAGGAGGGCGAGGTCTTCGGCTTCCTGGGGCCGAACGGTGCGGGGAAGACCACGACCATCCGGCTCATGCTCGGGCTGTTGCGTCCCGATCGCGGGTCGTCGTTCGTCTTCGGCGATCGCGTGCCCTGCCCGGATCGATTGCGCGAGATCGGGGCGATGGTCGAGGACCCGGCCTTCTACCCGTGGCTCTCCGGGCGACGAAACCTGGTCGCCCTGATGGAGACCGGCACGCGAGTCCAGCGGGGTGCGGTCGATCGAGCCCTGGAGACGGTCGGCCTCACCGAAGCCGCGGGACGCAGGGTCAAGACCTACTCGCAGGGCATGCGCCAGCGCCTCGGCCTCGCCGTCGCGCTCCTTCGGTCACCGCGCCTCCTGGTGCTGGACGAGCCGGCGAACGGGCTCGACCCCGCCGGCATCAGGGAGTTCCGGGACCGGTTTCGGGCACTGGGGGACGCGGGGGTCACCGTGTTCCTGTCCAGTCACCTGCTGGGCGAGGTCGAACGGATCTGCGACCGCGTCGCCATCGTCGACCGTGGGCACCTGGTCGCGGTCGGAAGCGTCGATGAGCTGGGGCGCTCGGCCTCGCCGCGCGTTCGCGTGACGCTGCGCCCAGAGGACCTTGACGCGGCCGTCCGGCTGCTCGCCGCCCATCCGGTCGCGCTCGAAGCCTCAGGAGTCATTCTGGTCACCGCCGCATCGGGGCGTGAGGTCAACGAGGCGCTCGCCCGCGGAGGCGTGTTCGCGGAGACGATCGGGATGGAGCGCTCTGGCCTGGAGGAGCGCTTCCTCGCGCTCACGGAAGGCAATGAGGATGCGCCTGCTACGGGCTGAGCTTCGCAAGCTCCGGCGGCCGCTCGTCGTCTGGACCGCGGTCGCCCTCGTCGCGATCGTGGGGCTGCACGCGTGGGGAATCCAGCGAAACGCGCGCTCCGCGCTCTCGGGCGCATTCGCGGGAGGGCCGCTCCCGACCTGCCCGGAGCTCGGCCTTGCCGACGGCAGCGTGCGGTGCCAACAGATCCAGGAACAGAACCAGCGCCTCTTCTGCGCGTCCCAGAACCTCGATGTCGGCCCCCAGTGCGACACGGCGATCGCTCAGGCGGAGGCCCAGGCGCGTCAGGCGTTCCAGGTGTTCCTCCAGCAGGAAGCCGCCCAGGCCCGGGTGGCCAGGGCGATGCAGACCCCGCTCGGCGTCGGGTACCTGGCCGCCGGGATGATGGCGTCCCTCATCGGTGCCGTGGCACTGCTCCTGCTGGCCGGCGGCCACATCGGCAACGAATGGAGCGGACGCACGATCAAGCAGGTGTTCGTCCAGGAGGGGCGGCGCTGGCGGGTCGTGCTGGCGAAGTTCGTGAGCCTGTGGCTGGTCGGGGTGCTGTTGCTGATCGTGGTCTGGGCCGGGCTCGCAGCCCTCGCGCCGGTGCTGGCCCCCCTGTACCGCCTCCGCGCGCCGAGCGTCTCAGCCGGCGCGGCCCTGCGCATCTCCCTCCCCGTGGTCTGGCGCGCGCTGCTCGTCCTCGCGGCCTTCGCGGCGCTCGGGACCCTCTGCGCCGCGGTCACGCGCAACACGCTCGGCGCCTTCTTCCTCGGGTTCGCCTTCGTGATCGCGTCGCAGTTCCTGGCCGGCTACAAGGTCATCGGTCGGTGGACGCTCACCCAGCACGTGGCGGGATGGATGGGCTTTCACCCGAGCGACATCGTCCTGAACCACTTCTGGCGGGACGACTTCTCGCAGATCGGATCCGGCGGGCACGGGGGTGCCGTGTTCATCGCCGGCCCCCATTTCCCCACGCACGTCCTGGGCCTCATCGGCCTGCTGGCAACGATCGCCCTGTGCCTCGGGCTCGCCTCGCTTCGGATCGAACGCTCGGACGTGAAGGTCTGATAGCGTCCCTCGCCATGCTGCCCTGGTCGGTCGAGCTCGCCGGCCGCATGGACGAGGCCACCATCGAGAGCGAGGCCCTGAAGGGGAACCCGCTCGGCGATCCGCACGTGCGTCCGATCTGGGTCTACCTCCCACCCGGCTACGACGACGACCCCGAGCGTCGCTACCCGAGCCTCTACGTGATCCAGGGCTACACGGGCCAGGTGGACATGTGGCGGAACCGCTCGGCGTTCCGCCTGAACGTCCCCGAGCTGGTGGACCGGCTGTTCGCCTCCGGCGATGCGCCGCCCTGCGTCCTGGTCTGGGTCGACTGCTGGACCTCGATCGGCGGGAGCCAGTTCCTGGACTCGGCCGGAACGGGCCGGTATCACACCTACCTCTGCGACGAGGTCGTGCCGTGGGTGGACGCACGCTATCGCACCATGGCCGCTCGAGAGCACCGGGGCATCACGGGCAAGTCGAGCGGCGGCTACGGCGCGATGGTCACGCCGATGCTTCGCCCGGACCTCTTCGGCGGGTTCGCGACGCATGCCGGCGACGCGCTCTTCGAGGCCTGTTACCTTCCGGAGTTCCGCGTGTGCGCGCGCGCGCTCCGCAAGGACCACGAGGGCTCCTACGAGCGCTTCTGGGAGGACTTCCGTTCACGGCCGGCCTTCTCGAAGGACGGCGACGGGGAGCTCGCGAACGAGTGGGCGATGGCGGCCTGCTACTCGGCGGACCCGGATGGCACGGTCCGGCTGCCGTTCGACCTCGCGACCGGCGAGCTGATCCCGGAGATCTGGGACCGATGGCTGGCGTGGGACCCCGTGCGCATGGTGCCCACGTACGCGGAGGCGCTCCGGTCCATGCGGGCCATCTACATCGACGCGGGCATCCGGGACGAGTACTACCTGGACCTGGGCGCCGACGCGTTCCGACGCGCGCTGGAGGCGGTCGGCGTCACGGACGTGTTCTTCGAGCTGTTCGACGCGACGCACTCCTCGATCGAGTACCGCTACCCGCTCAGCGTGGCGTACCTGGCCGAGCGACTGTCGAGGTAGCTCGGGACTCAGCCCTTCGAATACGGCGCGACCTTCCCCGTCATCACCACGTTGGAGTGGGCGTCGAGGATGGTCACCGAGAGGACCCGAGAGAGGTCCTGGGCCGTGAACTGGACCGACACGAGGTCGCCACTCGTGCCCACCTGGAGATGGCCCATCGAGAAGACCCTGCCCGAGCGATCGATGAGCTGCACGATGTATGGCCCATGGTTGGGGATCAGCGGCAGGACGTCGACGGCAACGAAGCTGTTCGCACCCGACGCGCTCACGATGATCGCGGTGCCCGAACTCTCGATCCCGGCGACGGGGATCAGCTGCGCCTGGAACGGCTGGCCGCCGATGCTGCCGATGATCTTCCTGAGCTGATCGATGTTCTGGATGCGCTGGTGCGCGAGCTGGGTGATGTTCTGGGCACGCTGACGCTCGGCCACGCCCCACCCGATCGCCACGAACGCCACCAGTGCTGCTGCCAGCGTCGCTGCGGCGAGCACCCGCACCGCCCGTCGCGGGGCACGGGCCTTCGACGGCTTCGCCCGCGCGCCCTCGAAGAGCCCGCGCACCACCCGGTCGGCGAGCTCCGGGGGCGGGGAGGCCTGGGGAAGCGAGAAGCTCATCGTCTCCACGCCCTGGTGCAGCTCGGCCGTCTCGCGGCGGCACCCAGCGCAGCCCTCCAGGTGCCGCTCGAGGTCCCGCACGCGGTTCGCCGGGAGCACGCCGAGCGCGTACTCCGGCAGCAAGTCGCGTGCCTCGACGCAGGTCATCGCTCGATCCCTCGACGCAACGCCATACGACTCTGCTCGGCCTCCGCCTTGCGCAACTTGATGAGCGCGGCGCGAAGCCGGGTCTTCACGGTGCCGAGCGGGATGCCCTCGCTCTCGGCGATCTCGCGGGCCGTCCAGCCGGAGAAATAGGCCTGCGACAGGAGGTGCCGCTCGGCGCCCGAGAGGCCTGCCAGCGCGCGCTGGGCCCGGTCGCGGTCGAGGAGCGCGTCCTCCTCGTCCATCGGCGCGGGCTCCGGCACCTCCTCGACCAGGACGAGCGGAGGCCGTCCCGCACCCCGGTCGTGCCGCAGGCGATCGACGGCCATGTTGTGCGCGATCGCCATCAACCAGGTCGACAGGCGCCCACGCTCGGAGTCGAAGCGCCCGCCCTTTCGCCAGGCCGCAAGGAACACGTCCTGGGTGAGCTCCTCGGCCGCCTCGACGCTTCCCAGCATGCGAAGGCCGACCGTGTAGATCGGCCGCCCGAACCGCGAATAGAGCGTGCGGATGGCGTGCTCTTCTCCGGCGACGAGTTGTCGCATCAGCTCCTGCTCCGATTCAGCTGAGAGGGGACCTTCACGGCCGAAGGTCATATGGCCTCCATCTGGGTATACGGCACCCTGCCCCCGTCGAGTTTGTCCCTCTGCCAGCCATTATCCGAGCCCTGGCAAGGGTTCGCCGAGTGCGATGATGGTGGTATGCGCAAGGCCAGGCTGGGCATGCTGATCCTGATCTGCCTGGCCTGGGCGGGGAGCCTGGCCGCTACCCAGGCGGCATTCGGGCAGACCTCGACCGCCCGGCCGGTCGTCCTGTCGCTCAAGCTGAACGGCGTGGTCGACCCCTTCATGGCGTCGTACGTCAAGCGCGGGATCTCCCAGGCGAACGCGGACAACGACGCCGCGGTGCTCCTCACGATCGACACGCCGGGCGGGCTGGATTCCTCGATGCGCGAGATCGTGACGTCGATCCTTGGCTCCCGGATCCCGGTCATCTGCTACACGGCACCCTCGGGCGCCCGGGCCGCCTCCGCCGGAACGTTCATCATGCTGGCATGCCCGATCAACGCGATGGCGCCCGGGACGAACATCGGGGCCGCCCATCCCGTCGGCGTCAGTGGCGCCATCGAGAGCGAGAAGGTCACCAACGACGCCGCGGCGTTCATCGTCTCGCTCGCGGAGCGATGGCACCGCAACGCCGACTGGGCCGAGAAGGCCGTTCGTGACGCCATCAGCGCACCGGCGGACCAGGCGGTGCAACTCCATGTCGTGGACTACGTCGCGGTCGATGATCGGGCCGTCCTGGCCATCGGTCCGTGCGCTCCCTCGGCCGTGAAACCGACCACCGGCGCGCTGGCCGATCCCAGCTTCCACCTGAACCTCTGCGGCACCGACATCACCTCCTTTCACATGTCGCTCGCGGAGAGCCTGTTCCATTCGTTCGCCGACCCGAACGTCGCGTTCCTGCTCCTGAACATCGGGTTCCTCGCGCTGATCGTCTGGGTGATCCATCCCGCGTTCCACGTGATGCTCGCCGTGGGCATCGTGTCGACCGTCATCGGGCTCGCGATCCTCGAAACGTTGCCCGTTCGGTTGGTCGGGGTGATCCTGCTGTTGATCGCCTCGATCCTGTTCGTGCTGGATGTGAAGGCGAAGGCGCACGGCGTGCTCACCAGCGCCGGGATCGCGATGCTCGTGCTCGGCGGGCTGCTGCTGTTCAACCCGACGGTGCCGACGGCGCGCGTCTCGCGACCCCTCATCGTCGGCGTGGCCGCCGCGGCTGCCCTCTTCACGTTCTTCACGCTGCGCTCGATCATCTCGGCGAAGGACGCGCCGGTCCGAACCGGCATCGAGACGCTTCCCGGAAGTGTGGGTGTCACGGAGACGGCGCTCGAGCCACGGGGGACCGTTCGCGTGCAGCATCAGACGTGGACCGGAGAGACCGAGGGGGACCCGATCCCGGCCGGGACGCCGATCCGCGTCCTGGGGGTCCGCGGCGTCATACTCCGCGTCGAACGAGACCTGACCCCGGCGGCGTCGGCCGCCGGCGAGGCACATGAGGAGGGGATGGTTCCATGACCGCCGCCATCGTGGCCGGCCTGCTCGTGATCGTGCTGTTGTTCGTCCTATCCCAGGCCATCAAGGTCGTGCGCGAATACCAGCGCGTGGTGCTCTTCCGGCTGGGCCGCGCCATGGGGACCCGGGGTCCGGGACTCGTGTTCATCATCCCGGTCTTCGACCGGGTGACCTGGGTCGACCTGCGCGAGAAGTACCTCGAGATCCCGCACCAGACGGCGATCACCCAGGACAACGCGCCGATCTCGATCGACTTCATCATCTTCAACAAGGTCGTGGACGCGGTGATGAGCGTGCTGCAGGTGCAGAACTTCGCGGGCGCCGCGCAGAACATCGCGGCGACGATCCTTCGAAGCGTGGTCGGCGACATGATGCTGGACGACGTGCTCTCCAAGCGCGCGGAGATGAACCAGGTCCTGCAGGTGAAGCTCGACGAGGTGACCGAGCGCTGGGGCGTGAAGGTGACCAACGTCGAGGTCCGCGAGATCATCCCGCCGCCCGCCGTGCAGGAGGCGATGACCCGTCAGATGTCCGCGGAGCGGACCCGCCGCGCGGTCGTCACCGAGGCCGAGGGCACGAAGCAGGCAGCTGTCACGGTCGCCGAAGGGAACAAGCAGGCGGCGATCCTGCAGGCCGAGGGCGACCGGCAGGCGGCGATCCTTCGCGCCGAAGGGTTCTCGCTCGCGCTCGACAAGATCTTCCAGATCGCGAAGACGGTCGACGCGAACACGATGAGCCTGCAGTACCTGGATGCGCTCAAGCAGATCGGCTCGTCGCCGTCGACGAAGTTCGTCGTCCCGATGGAGCTCGCCAACCTGCTCTCGGGCGTGACGGGGCTGACCGGCAAGTCGTTCTCGGGGAACGGCGGGGACGGAGCGAAGGCCTAGCCGGCGCGCACGCGGCAGATCGCTCGCTCGGCGAAGGGCTGAAACTCCTTGATGCCGAGCGTCGGGCGAAGGCCCGCGAGCATGCCCTCGATCAACCCCCGGTGCAGCGTGCACACCAGCTCGCGGTACTCGTCGGCGAGGTCGCGAAAGGGGCAGTCGCGGAGCGTGAGCTCGATCGCGCTCCTCGGGCTCTGCAGGCGCCGGAACCGTGGGTCGAAGCCGGCCTTGGCCATGGCCTCCTGTAGGACGGCGAGGTTAATGCCGGCCTGCCGGCCCGGCTTCGGACGATCCTGCCCGACGAAGTAGGTGCCCCACTGGCGGGCGAGCTCCCGGGCCTCGTCGAGCTGCCGTTTGCTCCGGACGACCCCGCAGAGCATCTCGGCGAGGAGCCGGTAACCTCCGGGGCTCTCGGCCTCGGCCGGGCGGATGGTGTACAGGGTCTGCGGACGGCCGACCGCGGCCGAGCGGCGGACCTCGCGGGCGACGAGGCCGGCCTCCTCGAGCCGGCGCAGGTGGGGACGCAGGGTGTTCGGGTGCAGGGAGAGCCGCCGGGACATCTCCCGGACGGACACCGGGCGCCCGGCCAGGCCGATGTAGCGGTACAGCCGGTAGCGCGTGTCGTCGGCGAGCGCCTTGTGCAGGTCGAGCGCCTTGGCCTCCGCCATACCCCGTAGTATCGAGGAAGTCATGCCGACCAGAGACGAGATCCGCCTCGCGCTCCGTCAGGTCCTCGACCCGGAGATCGGCCGCCCGATCGAGGACATCGGGATGCTGAAGGACGTCGAGATCGAGGGCGGCACCGTTCGCGTGCACGTCCTCATCACGATCGAGGGGTGCCCGCTCAAGGACCGGATCGAGAGCGACGTGACGAAGGCCCTGAGCACGGTCCCGGGCGTGGATCGCGTGGAGGTCGGGCTCTCACCGATGTCGGAGGAGGAGCGCGCGGCGCTGGTCGCGAAGCTCCGAGGGCCAGGGGGCGCCGCCCCGCAGCCGCAGCCGACCTTCTTCGCCGACGGCCGGACGACCGTGGTCGCCGTCGCCTCGGGGAAGGGCGGCGTGGGCAAGTCCACGGTGACGGTCAACCTGGCCGCGGCGCTCGCGGCCGAGGGTCACCGCGTCGGCGTCGTCGACGTCGACGTCTGGGGGTTCTCGGTGCCGCGGATGATGGGCGTCTCGGGCGAGCCGGTGGGGTTCAACGGGATGATCATGCCGCTCGAGGCTCACGGCGTGAAGGTCATCTCGATGGGCTTCTTCGTGCCCGAGGAGCAGCCGGTCATCTGGCGCGGCCCGATGCTCCACAAGGCCGTCCAGCAGTTCCTGGGCGACGTCTACTGGGGCGACCTGGACTTCCTGCTCGCCGACCTCCCGCCGGGAACGGGCGATGTGTCGATCTCGGTGGCCGGGTTCCTCCCCGGCGCGCAGATGCTCGTCGTGACGACCCCGCAGGAGGCCGCGCGCAAGGTCGCCGAGCGCGCCGGCAAGATGGCCGAACGCACGCGCCTCTCGGTCTGCGGCGTCGTCGAGAACATGTCGTTCTTCGTCTGCCCGCACTGCGGCGAGCGCACGCCGATCTTCGGCGAAGGGGGCGGCCAGGAGGCGGCCGACACGCTCGGCGTCCCGCTCTTGGGACAGATCCCGCTCCTGCCGGCGCTTCGCGAAGGTGGCGACACTGGCGTGCCGATCGTCGTGTCCGATCCGGACTCCGCCGCCGGCGAGGCGCTCATCGAGGCTGGGCGGCGGCTCGCCGCGACGACGCGAACCCGGCTCCGTAAGCCCCTCGGGCTCACGGTCGCGCGTCGCTAGCCCTGCGCGATCCGGAACACGGCGCCGGAGAGCTCCACGACGTACAGCTCGCCGTTCAGGTCCTGCCCGAACGAGTCGACCGAGTCCAGGTTCGTCGCGAGCACCTTCGAGGAGACGATCTTCCCCCCCCGCTGGACCAGTGCCGTTAGCGCGCCGGTGCAGAAGTCCGCGAACAGGTAGGCCCCGTTCAGGTACGCGATGGCGCTCCCCCGGTACACGTAGCCGCCGGTGACCACGCACCCGCCGCTCGAGTGGTTGTACTCGTAGATCGGCCCCACGGCGTGCGGGGGCCGGCACGAGCGGTACGGGTGGTTGCCCTCGTAGCAGCTCCAGCCGTAGTTCTGTCCGCCCTTCGAGCCGCCGGGCTGGAAGTCGACCTCCTCCCAGGTGTTCTGCCCGACGTCCCCGATCCAGAGGTCGCCGGTCAGCCGGTCGAACGAGAACCTCCAGGGGTTGCGCAGGCCCGAGGCCCAGATCTCCGGCTTGATCCCCGCCTTCCCCACGAACGGGTTGTCCGGGGGGATCGTGTAGGCGTTGCCGCCGGACGCGTGCGGATCGATCCGGAGCATCTTGCCGAGGAGCGTTCCCATGTTCTGCCCGTTGCCGAGCGGGTCGCCCTCGCTGCCGCCGTCGCCGAGGCCGAAGTAGAGATAGCCGTCCGGCCCGAACAGGATGTTGCCGCCGTTGTGGTTCGCGAAGGGCTGGGAGACGAAGAGCACCCGCCGGGCCGAGCCAACGTTCACCCGATCGCCGTCCATCGCGTACTCGACGACGTTCGAGTTGCCGTTCAGATCCGTGTAGCTCACGTACAGATGGGACCCGTCGGGCGAGAAACAGATCCCCAGGAGCCCCCGCTCGCCGCCGGTCGTGACCTTCGCCGAGAGGTTCAGCACCGGCGCGGGGTCCACCCGGCCGTTTCGCACGGCGATGACCTCCCCGGTCTTCTGCGCGAAGTAGAGCGCGTCGTCGCCGGGGCGCACCGCCATCGCGAGGGGCTCGCTGAGCTCGGCCACCTTGACGAGCTTGATCTTCACGCGGCCCAGGTTGGGGACCGGCAGGGTCGTCGGCGTGGGACTCGGGCTGGGCGTGACGCTCGGGCCGGCCGGGGGGGACGGCGAGGGTGACGGCGAGGGAAGCGCCGCCTGCCCGCCGCTGCACGCCACGGCGACGAGCGCGGCCGCGAGCAGCGAGACCGTGATCCGTCTCACATCTGGAGAATACGCAGCGATCTCAGCGAACGGTTCGAGCGATGGCGAGCGCCTGCTCCAGCGAAAGCGACGATTCGATCCGGAGCGTCACGTCGCCGCGCTGCCACAGGAGCACGTTGCCCGCCAGTCGGAGGGTGCTCGAGATCGGCACGCCGTCGTGATCCAGGTACACGATCTCGTGGACGCCGCCCGAGATCCAGAAGCCCGGGGAGCCGTTCACGGTCACCGCCTGGATCCCCGTGCCGGCCGCGATGAACTTCTCGATGAACTGGCGATCCACCCGGCCGCGGAACTCGGTGAGCAGCATTCCAACCCCAGAGGTGGCGGCCTCGGGGAGGGACGGACTCGGCGAGTAGACGAAGGAGACCTGGCCGTCCGGGAACGCGAACCCGACGTAGACGACGGGCGCGCCGAGGCCCGGCGCGCTCGGAGCGAGGACGGTGAAGGGCACCTGCGCCTGGGCGCCGGAGAGGGTCGTCAGCTGCCCGAGCTGGAGCGAGGCGCCGAGCGGCGCGGGCGACGGCGGGAGCGTCGGCACGACCGTGATTCGTTCGCCCCGAAGCCCGAGGAAATCGGCGACGGCACGCCGGGCCCGTGGCGAGAGCGCCAGCACACCACTCGCGAGGACGGCGACTGCCGCGGCGATCGCGACGGCCCGCTGCCAGCGCTCGCGACGAACGATCGGACGCAGCGCCCGCCGGCCCTCGACGAGCCGGAGGGCCGGCCGGTCCGCCAGGCGAGCCACGACGCGTTCGGCCACCCCCGACCCGACCGGAAGGTCGAGCTCGCCCGCGAGGGCCGTCAGCGCGGCTTCGATGGATTCAGCCATCGGGGGCTCCAGCGGGAAGGACCTCCCGGAGTCGCCCGAGCGCGCGCGACAGGCGCGACTTGACCGTCCCTCGCGGACACCCCAGCGCCTCGGCCATCTCCGCCTCCGACAGGTCGAACCAGAACCGGTACGCGATCACCAGCCGATCTTCCGGCCGGAGCCCGTTGAGGGCCGCCACCAGCTCCTCGTGGAGCTCCTGCGCGAGGGCCACCCCCTCGGGGGATGGGGCCGCATCGTCTCGGGGGCGGCCCTCGGCAGCCCCGGCCCGGAGGGCGAGCTGCGCCCGGCGCCCGCTCGCCCGCGCGCGGGTGATCGCCTCGTTCGAGACGATGCGAAGCAGCCAGGGACGGAAGGGCGCGCCGGCCCGGAACCGCCCGAGTGCCGCGTAGGCCTTGACGAAGGCCTCCTGCGCGGCGTCCTGCGCGTCGGCGGCGCTCCCGCCCACAGCATGCGCGACCCGAACGGCGAGATCCTCGTATCGCCTGACCAGCTGCTCATAGGCGCCGACATCGCCGCTCCTCGCCCGTTCGACGAGCTCCGCCTCCTCCAATGGCCGGCCCTCCATGGAGTCCCGTTAGCGCAGGTACGCCGCCAGAGGCGGGGCGGTTCCGGGCGACGCGATGAGGCTAGGCCGGCGCGTCGGCGTCGACGAGCGCGGCCGCCGGTTGCTCCGGTCTTCGCGCGAACCGGATGAAGGTCGCGACGCAGAGGACCACCACCAGCACGCTCCCCCACTGGCTGCCGGTCATCCCGAAGAACCGCTTGTCGACGCGAAGGAAGTCCGTGATGATCCGCACCCCGGCGTACCAGGTCGCGAACGTCATGACCATGATCCCGGTTCGCCGCGGCTTACGATTCAGCCAGACCAGGACGAGCACCAACACCATCGTCGAGAGGAAGTCGTAGAGCGCGGTCTGGTGCACGCCGACGCCGTGGCCCAGCACCTGCCCCGCGGCGGTGAAGTGCGTGGCCCCGAGGCGGGAGATGTCCTGCGACTGCCCACCGAACAGGGTCGTCAGGCATCGCCCAGCGTCGCACGCGTAGCCGGAGAGGTTGCCGCCGTCGTAGCGAAACGCGAGGAGCCACGACGTCGGTTTGCCGAGGTGGTCGCCGATGATGAGGTCGCCGATCCGCCCGACGACGATGCCGAACGGAAGCCCGATCGCCGCGGTGTCCATCGCCTGCAGGAACCGGAGGTGGTAGCGGCGCATCAGCGGGAACGCGAAGATGATCGCGCCGAAGATCCCGCCGAGGAGGCTGATGCCGCCTCGGTAGACGGCGAAGATGTCGCCGACGGTCTTCAGCCCCGGCTCACCGAAGTGGGCCACGACGTAGAAGAACCGCGCGCCCACGATCGCGCCGACGAGCGCCCAGAAGACCATGGCGCCAGACTGGTCCTCGCTGATGCCACGCTTCTTCGCCTCGTGGACCAGCACGTAGGAGCCCGCGAGGTAGCCCATCGCGATCCCGACGCCGTGCGGCGAGATCGCGAACCGAGACCCGAACCGGAAGCGGTCGAGCACCTTCCAGCTGATTGCCGCGATCGTCAGGAGGCTTCTCATCAGCGCCTAACTGTACCCGCGGGGCCGACGGTGCGGGGCGAGACGAGCGCCGACCATACCCTCGCCACCCCGCGCCCCATCAGCATCCCGCCCACCACGTCGCCTGGGTAGTGCACGCCCACGTAGACCCGCGAGGCACCGACGGTCCACGCAAGCGCGCGGGCCCCGCCGGCCACCGCGCGCGGCGAGCCGAGGTTGCGCGTGGCGACGGTGATGAAGGTGAGCAACACGGCGGGGTGGCTGCTCGGCCACGAGGTCCCGTTCGGCTCCTTCACCAGCAGCCGCCGCCCGGGAAGCACATCGTACGGCCGCGGCCGCCGCACGACCTTCTTCGCGAGCTGACCGATCCCCCACATCGCGAGCGCGGCCGCCATGGCATCGAGCGCCTCGCGCCGGCGCCCTCGCGCGGCGAGCGCCGCGGTCGCCCCGGCCGATGCCCAGATCGAGCCGAGCTCGGTGATGCCGGCGAAGAACGCGTCCGTCCGCGGCCCGAGGCCGCCGTTCGCCGCCAGGAAGAGCCGCCGGTCGAGCCGATCCAGGGCGCGAAGCAGGCCCCCCTTGCTCACGGCGGCCAAGCCTATAGGCTTTGCCCCGTGCGGCCAGAGAGTCCCGATCGGCCCGACGTGGGGCAGTCCGTTCGCGACGATCAGGCGCGGCAGAAGGCGCTGGACCGCGAGCGCCGCGCGCGGCTCACGAAGGTTCTCGTCGGGCTCGGGATCGCGATCGTGCTGTTGATCTTCATCACCTCGAACGCGCAGGGCGTGAAGGTGCACTTCGTGTTCTTCACGCGTCGCCCGCCGCTCATCTGGGTGATGTTCGCCTGCGCCGTGCTGGGCGGGGCGCTCGGCTACCTCATCGGCAAGCCGGGCAAGCAGATCAGCTTGCGCCGTCCCAAGAAGGACGACGACACGACGTAGTCAGGATTCCTCAGCCTGGCGTTTCTGCGCGAGGGTGCCGTTGCGAAGGATGTTCGTGACCCCGAGCCCCTTCACGGCCTGGGCGACGAACGCGCCGAGCGGGCCACCGATGAACCGGTAGTCGACCCGATGCCGGAGGTGCGTTCGGCCACCACCGTCGAGCGGCTCCAGCCAGGTTTCCACCACGCCCTCCACGATGCCGCTCAGGCTGACCTTCGCGTACACGGGCGCCCGGAGCTCCACGACGTTCGCCGTGCCGTGCACGTGCACGCCCATGAGCCGGACCTCGGTGACGTATTCGATCCCCGGACGCAGCCCGTCGGGCGGGACACCCCGGACGCCGGTCACGCGCCGGTCCCAGCGGGGGAGGTTGCGGGGGTCGGCGACGATGGACCATACGCGTTCGGGCGGCGCATCCACGTCGACCGAGACCTGCACGACGCTCACCTGGCCACCGTACCCGAGGCCCACCCTCGCCACCAGACGGCGCGTTCGGGGCGGACCCGGACGAGGGCGAGCCGCTCGGCGGGCACGTCGTCCCTGATGCGCTCGAGCCGCTCGATGATCCGGCCGCGGCCCTTGACACCGCGCTCGGGGACGAACACCTCCGCGATGCCCGAGAGCGACAGCCCGGCCATCCGTGCCGCCCGCCACGACGAGGCCCGGTCGATCGTGACCGCGGCGGACGCGCCGTCGCGCACGCCGGCGAACGCGAGGGCGGCGGCGGACGCGGCGACCTCGTAGCACCCCTCGCCGGCGTTGCGCCGCCA
>JACXTT010001704.1_pt1 | contig 36137 bp, 44 predicted proteins | sample 9270951 | NCBI WGS metagenome assembly JACXTT01 (sample SAMN15532306, study PRJNA645909) | rock metagenome | isolation source: weathered quartz diorite | place: Puerto Rico | collected 2017-06-21 | reverse complement strand
GGAGATCGTCGGACGAACAATCATGCGGACCGTGGTGTTACTAAGCCCCGGGATAATCTCGCCGACGTTGTGCGAGGCCGTCCACGCCGAGAACCATTGCGGCCTGTGCCCTGCCATCGCATTGGTGCACAACAGACCGATCCAGAGTGCAAACGCCACGAAGGTCTTAATCCTCTGAAACCCTGTTCTCATAATGGGCTACTCTTTCCTCTTCCTCCGCCAGGTCGCTGCGAATAATCTGAACACATCGAAGACTAAGGAGCGCAGGACACCCGTTTTGTCGGCCTAATGCCAGGCATCAGCTGGCCGTGCGGCACAGGGCCAACAGACACTGAAAGACCACAAGCCTTTGTTCGCGCCTACTGTGTCGAGCAACCCAGAAACCCGAGCATGGCTCCGCTGCATGCCGATGCCAGACGGCAACCCAGCTCATCTCAGCCGTTTCGGCAGGTCGCGGCGCGATCGCATCGATTGTCACTGGGCGTGCCACCCTTGGGTGAACCGCAGCGTATTGCCGTCGGGATCATCCACGTAGAACTCGCGGGTGCCCCAGCTCTGGTCGATCGGTCCTTCGTGGACATGCTGCGGGGCACCCGGATTCCCCGGAGTAACCAGCCCTCGCTCTCGGAACTTGCTGAACAGAGTATCGACATCCTCGGTGGTGATGGCAATTGCTTGGCCGAATGCCCCGTCTCCTCGATGACTAGAGAGGATGAGCTGACTTCCGTCACGCGAGAGGACGCTAAAAGAGGGATCGCTAAGATCGTCATCGCCATCCACATGCACGAAATCGAGCACGCCGGTGTAGAACGCCAGCGACGTCCTCATGTTCCTGCAACGAACAGTCGGAATGATTGCCATGACCTCCTACGCGTGCCAAAACGTTCGGAAACACCCGCAAGAGTTGCGAGCCAGTGGGTCGCAATGCCGGCTGACGGCTCGCCGATGAGCCGGCGCGCTTATCAGCGATCAACTCCAGCGACGGGTTGAACCAAATCCGCCTGCGGCGGATAACCCGCCGCCGGCAACCGCTCTTTTGCTCCTTCGTTCCAACCCAGGGATAACCTCAGTATCCCATCCGGGGAGGGACGCTCTCACCACCCTCCCGAGCAGGAGATACTGTATGACACCGTTACGTAAATCCGCCGATTCCGTGTAGCACGACGTCGAGAAGCGTCGTGACCACAATGATGAAGAGCACGCCCGCGACCCAGATAGACTTCTTATTCATGACTCTCGCCCGAGGCTGAGTCCCATTTGTCGAAGTCTCTGGAGATGACTACCCGTCCGGCCCGAGGAAATCCCAGTCCGCATAACGCTGGAGGTAAGCCGCGCGAGCTTCGCGAGCGGCGGACCCGACCCCCTTGCTAGGGTGTCACCAGTCGTCGCTGCCAGTAGCCCGGCTCGCGACTGCAATGCATCACCGCAACTATAACCGCATCTACAATGCGCCGTGCAAGCGTGGGATCCCGCTCGGCATAATAAAGGGTGGCTTCCTCATACTCTTCGAGCGCTTCCGGGTGAAAGTCATACCTCATCCCTTGACGGCGTCACGCACCTTGCGAAGCGCCTCTTCGCCAGGGATCGTTTCCACCTGCCCAGCGCGTACTTCGTCTCGTCTGACTTGCTGTTGGTTTTGCCTATCGAAGCGTACGACCAGCACATCGCCTGCGCATAGCGGAAGCAACCGGGCACCGCCAGTTCCGATGAACGGAACTGCGACCATATTGCGGCGAGACCTGGAAGCCAGAGAACGAATCCGTCGCCATGAGTCACTCGAGTGAAAGATCGTCGCCATCGGCGTTGTCACCTAAGGCCATGCCGCTCGCCCGTCTGCAGCACCATGTTAGCTGGCGTTCTGCATGGCAGGAATTTTCTTTCTCAGGGCCGCCGGGAAATCGACAAACGGGAGCCGATGATTATCAAAGAGGTGGTGCTCTCCGCTTCCATTGATAATCTGCACAAAGTCGTCCTTGGCGGCTCGCGCATCCGGCACGATTCGGTGGGCCTTTCCCAAAATCAAGGGTGAATCATTTCCAGTCTGATCGATGCAGAGTGTAAATTGTCTTGTCGATTGCTTCATGCCTGATCCAGGTAGCTTTCGATTTTAAAGTCACATCCGCCGATGCAGTGCGCCTCGGACCATTGTAGCTCGGCGCGCCGCAGCTTGCCGCTGCGAAGAGGCACAGTAGTAATCCCTTTGAGTTTCCGCCTTCGGTGGCGGTCATGCGTCTTGTGGTCGCCGGCGCTTTTCCTCCCCGCTACCGCCTCTCTCCGATTCATGCCCCCGCAATTTGATTATTAAACTCCAAGTGACCGCTACCCTCAACTTAATTCAGCACAGAATGATGTGGCGGCCGGTAGAGCATCCGGCACGTTGAGTTTACTTATCGCCCCACACAAATCCTTAATACTTTTTTGGTTCTGGGATCCCAAGGTCACGACAAATCTTGAGGGCAAGATAGGCGTTAATCTCTCGGTGACGGGGAACTGATGATGCTTTTCTCTTAGCGCGGTTCACGTAGACCGTGTGGTTGGTGCCCTCGCGGAGAAACTGACAGCCGCTTCTTTCCAAGTGGCGGATAAGGTCTCGGCGTTTCACTTGGAAACGATTACAAACGGCTCACGGATTACGGCACGGCCATTAAGGGTTTCTTCCGCGAGTACTCGATTCGCTTCCAGAACCAACTCTACTGCTTCCTGAAGATTGTTGCGCGCCTCCTCTAACGTCGCTCCCTGTGTATTTGCACCTGGTAGCTCTTCGACGAAAGCAATGTAACCTTCAGGGACCTTTTCAAACACGGCGGTGAATTGCATAGTCTTAACTTTTCCTTGGCGACATTCTACATCTAGCACCTGTCGTCGGGCGAGGCGGGTATAACGCTCAGCATCAGCGGCGGCGAGTAGCGCCGTCCGCTGGATGTTGTGATTGGAGGCGTCACGCGTCCTAGTTCTAAGTTTTCTTGTCAGGAACATTGACTTGAATGGAGAACAGACCCTCGCCACTGTCCATTATCTCCTCGTCACCGGATAGCGCACGCTGCAGAGCCCCGCGCATGCCATGCATCGGGTCGCTGGCTTTCCTAGGCAGCGCGTCACTAGCGACGAACTCCGCGAGCATCCCCTTCCGACCCCACTCAGTATGGAACTGCTCTCCACGCCCGAGAGAGTAGCTGTGTATCAGGAGTCTCCTCATAGTGAGAGGTTCGCTCATGCATGTTGCGACTGCCGTGTTATCAGCGGTGACGTACGTCCCAAACTGCGCCAAAAGAGCCCCCATGGTCTGCTTCTGAAGCTTGGCCTCAACCGTGACTCCAGACCCGCGTTCGGCATCGTGCCGGCCGCAGCGATGCGGTCGAGCATCAACAGGGAGTGGCCCTCGTATTCGGCGTCTTCAAGACGACAGATGACCGATGCGGTGGTGCCGACCAGTCGTGCCAGTTGCCGTTGGCTAAGCCCGGGGTGGGTCCGAAGGGCGGCGATTTTGCGCGCGACCTGATCGTTGACCCGCGCGGTCTCCAGTCCTGTAAGCCGCTCCGGCTTCACTTCATAATAGCGGCGATGGAGGATTTCCACTGCATCCTGAGTCGGCCTCCTCTTGTTTCTCGGTCTGATCAGCCTTCCTTGTAAGTATGTCGCATAGAAGACAACAGCGATCTTGGGCGTGACATTAGCATCCGATGTTCGCATTATTGAGAATAACGATCATGAGCGGCCAAGACACGAGGTTTTCTCCGCGACAGATGGTCAACAAGGCAACAGGCTGTTAAAAGCTTCGCTCCCCGGTCAAAAAGCGTTCGGACATAAGGCCTCGCCGCGGGCTCAGCCGAGCGGTACGAGAGGGAGCGACGACTTGTTTGCATCTGAACACGCACAGGCAGAGCGGTTGCCTACTGAGGCAGCGCGGTGGACTAGGGACTCACGATCCCTTGGTTCTCCAAATCACTCACTACCAAGACAGTTCAGAAGCACCTCGACTCGGCCGACTGTGCCTGTCTCGTGGCCACACCAGACTAAATGAAGGAAGATCGCTATTCAGCTAGCTACAGCCAACGATATCCAGGCTGACTTCCATTCGCAGCTATTTCCACATTTCGGATGGGAGGGCACATGTTCCTCCAGCACGTGCGGCAAGATAAGTAATGGCTCTGTGCGAGTCGCACTCGCTTTAATCCCCGGACGAACGCCATCCCACAGGTGAAGGAGGTATTGAGCTCTTAAGGTGCGGGCCGTTCTCCACTCGTGACTCGTGAGGTAGAAGCTAAATCCATTCCGTGCAACGACTGCTTGACCCTTTACTTCTATGGCAAGTGGTCGCTCGGGCAGTTCGGGACATCGCGAGCTTCCGCAAAAGCTGAGAACGTCGAAACCGTATGCAGCGCTCTCGTGGGCTACCCAACGCACCCGTGTGGCGAGAGCAGGATACCCTTCTCGGCCAAGGCGCTCCCGTTCATATCCCAAGGAGAGTTTCTCGGCTGTTTCTCCGACCGCCTTTCGTTGTTCAGCGATAACTTCCAGCGGCGGCACTTCCTTTAAGGCGTCCCAGAGTGCCCATGCCTCTAAATCCTCCAGCCCCGAAGGATGAAGAAGCTGAGCTTTCTCGAACAGCTCGCGGGCAGGCTCCGGAAGAACTAGATCAAGGCTGCACGGGTCGCCTTGCCAGTAGGCAACCCATGCTGGCGGATACTTAAGAAACAGCACCGACGCAAAAAGCCGCAACACCTCGTGTGAAGGCTCATCTTCCGCGCCACGTCCGAGAGCTTCAAAGCCGAGTTCTGTTGCGGTTACTATATCGCCTTCAAGTAAGAATCCCCCCAAAGTCGCGAGCTCATACCCGTCTTTTATGGGCAGGCCACCGCACCGGAGGCCATCTTTTCTTGCGAACGAAAGGAGTTCCTCGCGATCCGCTGTGCCACCCAGTTTTTCCACACTTCGCAACACAACCCATAGGGCTGTGAAGCGCCCTGGTGTAAACCTCGGGACACTGCTCATGCCTCGTCTTTGTCTCCCCGAACAATGTGTTCCATAATCTCCTCGACGTCTTCGGGTTGAATTCCAGCAGGAAACTCTTCAACCACGTCGAGCGGATCATACGCAAGCGCCGTGAGCCCAGGGTCATTGAGGATAACACTCATCGAATCAATTTTGGCCTTAAGGCGAGTGGCTACCCTCGCATCAATGGTCCATCGAGCTTCAAGAATTTCGACCCGGGTGAGGATGTCCTCTGCAAGTCCAAGCCGATGAATCCGGTCAATGGACTGTAGGAAATGTGCTGCATTAAAGGTGCGATCTAGGTATATGGCATAGTGGCACGCCGTGTGTAGGCTGATTCCTTCGCCACAGGCAGCCGGATTTGCAATTAGGACACGACATCCTGAGTCAGTGTGGAATCGGCGAATTCGCCCCTCCCGTGTGTCGGCCTCCTCAGCCGAGCCTGTAACAATGGCCCCATAGAGGGTCACAGGCCCGTATCGTTCGAGCAACTTCTCTAGGGCGAGGACGTTTTGTACAAAGCTGGTCCAAATGAGCACCTTCGCTTTGTCGTTTTGGCCGAGCGCACTCTCAGCCAGTTCAATGGCTTTGGTGATCTTTGCCGGTCTTTCTGTGCGAGCAATTTCTCTTAACAGTTCCCATACAGCGCTCCGAGAGCCGTCATCACCCTCAAGATCGACTTCTTCGGCTGCTGCCAAAAGCAATGGGTTGGACGCTGCTTGCAGCAGTTTCAAGACATGAGCGCCGAGTCTCCGAAGTAATCGCACCTCAGGTGAGGGAATCCCCGCCGCCAGGCGTTTTGCTTCACTCCGGAGAAGCTCATACAGTTCTCGCTGCAATGTGCCGAGCGTCACAGGCACCGGTACGACCTCTAGGGGAGGCAGCCGTAGTTCCTGTTTTGTCGTTCTCATGTAAAGGGGTCTGACGTTCCGCTGCAGTTGGTCCAACAGCTCGCTAGACTCCTTAGCGGTCAACCGCTGCTCAGGCAGCACGTCCTGACCGGGCCACAGGAATTCCAACTGCGCACGAAGGTCTTCAGGAGAGTTCGGCATGGGCGTGCCCGTCAGCACATCACGCCGCACTGCAACTCCACTCAATTGGAGTGCAGAGAGAGCGAAGACTCCACTCGCGCCGGCCTTTATGCGATGCGATTCATCGAGAACAACGTGAGTACGATGACGCTTTGCCCAGGACTTTACCGTGTCGAGCACGTTTGGCAGAAACTGGTATGTAATGAGAGCAACTTCAGGATCTTCGGTAGTAACCTCAACGGCCTGTGAAGGCCCACCAACGATGCGCGAAATTTTTGGCCTTAACGACTCATCTGGGTAGCAAGCTGCGAGCTCGTCTTCCCATGAAAGAAACGCGTTCTTTGGTGCCACGACAAGAAGGGAATCAACAAGTTCCCGAGCACGACTCGCTTCATACGTTGCGAACAACGTTGTGGTTTTCCCGGCACCCGGGACAGAAAAATTTGCGCCGTGCGGCAGCCGGAGTAGTCGACCCAGATCGCGAATCTGGGTCTGCGTAAGGTTTCGTCTGAAACGGCCGCTCGCTCTTACGAGCGATTGAACATCCTCAGGAGAAAGAACAGAAGGATCACGTTCCGCCTCCACCCTGGCCCTAAACTCGCGAACATGTGATTCGAGTAGATGGTGGACTGCATCATCGTAACTCGTATCTACGTCGTGACGCGTGAGCAAATCGCCAAGGTCCTGCGCTGCCATCCGAAGTGTGAGCGGCGACAGTAGCAATCCATGTCCGCGGGCGGAAGCCCCGTAGGTGAACAGCACCGAGCTGAATTCAGCCCATACCCCGTCGGGAATTTGCACGGGGTTCACTAGAATGTCTCCCGTCAGATCGTCTCTGAACTCAATCAGTGCCATGGCTCCTTAAAGCCCTAATCGCTCGAGCGAATCTTTTCAACGCACCGCGTAAGTCTTTCCACCTCATTAGCAAGGCGTGCTAGAGATTTGGCGATGGAATCAAGATCATCCACGTCCTCACCAAGTGTGATCTGCTTGAGATCGGAGATGGCGTGTTGTATCCGCTGGACGGGTTGCTGTTGGCGCTTAGATTCCTTTTCTTCGGCCTCCATTTCCTCCACAATCTCTAGGACTGTAGGGGCTGTCTCAGGATCGTTTACCGCGTCAGCAAGCTCCTCAACCTCGGAGCTTGACCCCGAAGCCCCAGCTTTCGCAAGAGAGCGTAATGGGTCACCCTTCGAATCCGCCTTGTGGGGGCTTGGGGCGGATGTCGTGTGTCCACGGGCCGGTTTGTGTATCGATTTGCGCTCCCTCAGCTTCTGGACAATCCTTGTCGTATTCTGGCTGATGTGCTTGATGATATTCCTGATCTGCTGATACCCCTCCTCCTGTCTAATTGCTTGAAAACAGGCATTCCGAATGACTCTCCGCTCCGCCTCTCTCTTGCGTTTCAACGTCGCGCTGGAGAAACGCTGAACCATGTCTTGGAAAGCTTGCTCCATGTGCCCACCGCCTGCACTCGGCACCTTATGGTACTTTCCGTCCTCTCCCAACCACGCTAAGTACTGTCGAACAAGCAACAGCTTTTCGAGCTCCCGATTAATATCCTCCTCGCGGAGCCGCATGCGCCGAGCGACCTGCTCTGGTTTTTCATTGAGTTCTTTGATCCCGTACTCGATATGAAGCGCTTGGTCGATCCAGATGTATGGGGCCTTCGTCTCGCGCTGCATCTGAAGCTCAATCTCAGTCTCATAGATCTCCAGACTTTGCGCGTCGGGAGGTAAGACGACCCCGTCGACGTACTCCTCTTTTCTCTCTCGCAAGGCTGCGACTCTGCGGTTACCATCGACGACATAACCATCCTTTGTTAGCACTATTGGCGCGAGTTGGCCTCGCTGACGTAAATCCGTAGAGAGGTCCTTCTCGTCAATCATGCCGCGGAGAATTTCGTGCTGTGCCCGCTGGACCTTGGGATCTTCAGGGTCGCTGAAGAAGTCCTTAGGTAGCTGTGGGTGCTTATCCAAGTAGGCTGCTTGGGCACGGTGCGTCCTGCCGCTCTGAATCCGATAGAGCGGAAAATCAGTTTCGACGCGGATGCGGAGGAGAGCCAGCGGCTTTCCCCTGAACGGCACATCGAATGTCCGCCGTTGCCCATCCCGCGCAGCAGCTTCAACTCTCTCTTTGAGGATTGCGATCCGACTGGCTTTTGGCTTGTGCATAATTCTATGTCGATTTCATGTTGGGTACCCGTATCCGGCAATGCCTCATCCGTCTTGTGGTACACAGAAACTCCCGTGCCATTGCTTCGTAGTCTCCATCGCCAGACCTGGCGATGGTCAGTCCTGCCGCGACGAGTTCGCGCTCGTCGCTCCTTCGTATCTTCGTGACTACAATGGGAGCCGGGAGAACCTGTCTTCTCTTGTCACACTCGATCACCAAATCTTTGGAAAAACCATTGCGGTTACGCTTTGGGTGGTCCTTCTCATTCTCAGAATGCGCTACAGCGAGGGCTGTTACCCTTAGCCCTGCCTCTTGCAACGCCCGTCCCAGTGCGGCCCACCCTCGAAAGTCAGTGCTGTGATAGGTAAGTACCAGCGTGCCGTCGCTACGCATAGTCCTAGCCGTTTCTTTCAAAATGGAACGAAGAAGTCGCTCGTAGTGTGTTGCGCCAGCTCTTCGACCTACGTTCGGTACAACCTCCAGCCGCAAATTCAGTTGCCACGGTCTCTCGCTTCCAGTCACAACCTTTGCCCAGGTCAAGAACAAGCCAGAGAGTTCACCGTATTGCACTGCGTCGTAGTACGGTGGATCCGTGATTACAAGTCGCACAGACTTAGAAGGAATGCGCTGTCTCGTGCTGCTTCCGGAGATAATTCGGATCCGGGCCGCTTTGCGTTCACCCTGTCCGAAGGGTTTCCCGTTGAACTCTGCTCTAACATGCACTTGGGCCCAGCCCGCCGCCCTCAAGGAATTCATTAGGCGGCGTTTCAATGTTCCACGTCCCTGCGTAGCCGCGAGATTTGTCTCAACGACCAAGCCCAACACGGCAAACCGGTGATTTGCAAGAGCTTCGAATGCCTTAGGGTGAAAACGGTCCCACCGACAGAGATGCCCCGCCATCTCCCCGGCTCCTGCAACTGCGAGCTGGATGCGGCGTCGGACGCGATTGTCTAGTTCGAGGTCTCGTGCAAGTTGTGCCGCTGTAACCAAGGTCGCTAGCTGACGTGGTGGGTAGAGATCCTGCCAACACTTAAACCCACTTCGCCGAAGAACGCTAGTCTCTCGCCCCCACGGGATGGCATCGAGGAGTGGCGCCGGCAACTTCCCAGGCAGAAACGCTGAAGCTGTATCGCCAGATGTTGGTACTGCAAAGTGCACAAACCGACGGCCTCTATGTCTGCAATTGATCTGGATCAGGACCGGTTTCCACGTCGGGCCGCAAGACCACACTTTCTGATGCGGAAGCTCCATTACGCAGTGCGGGCAGCGGACACGTTTACGAACCAAGAGCGGTTCACGGGCACCTGCAAGTCGCCGTTCGCAGTGGCTACAAGAAACCCGTCGGGTTATTCGTCCCTTAGTAACATATCCACACGCCGAACAGCCGTAGAAGCCCGCTTTTTCACCCTGATGCCGACTCGCCAGGGTTATGAGGGAGTACGGGTAGAGATAAATCTGTCGCTCGCAATTTTCACAATGACATTCTCGAACCCAAAACGTGTGGAGAACTTCCCCCTCTCCGTGTACACGACATAAAGTGGCGTAGTGCTTGGAAACGAGGCCCTTTAGTTTTTGCCAGAAACCCTCAAACCCTTTCTGAAGCACATCGGTTGAAACACCGTCCAGAGCAGTCCGCAATCCCCATGTAGGCCACGGGCTCAAATCCTGCGCATAGACTCGATAACCTCTCATCGCTGCCTCCAGCGTTGACGTACCTCCCCCGCTGAAGGGATCCGAGACCAGGTCCTGCTGTTTAAGATTGCTAGAGTCAAGAATCGCGCCGGCTAAGGCGTGCGGACGACGTGCCCACCAACGGAAAAGGGAAATCGGAGGGCAGTATACCTCTCGGTTGCGAACCTGGTGCCGCGTTGCTCGGTTTACCGCCGACCAATTTATCCGCTGAAGCAGGGCGTTCACGATGTTTCCAGAGTTACTCAGTTTGCCGTTAAAATCGATGGCATTGAACTGGATTAGACATCAACTCGCCTCAAGCGTTCAAGCGGAAACCAATTTGTCTGCAGGAGCCGTCTAGCAAACCGGATTTGATGTTTCGATTCCTCAGTCAACATTGCGTAGTAAACCGGTCAGGGAGATGATGCGGAATCAAAGATGTGGCCAGATCGGGAAACCCAGCGGGCGATGTCCTCATCGGTCAGCTCGCGGTGGGTGCGGTCCACCATGTGGCCGAGCTTGCGGGTGTCGATGAAGAGCACCTGGCCGCGGCGGTCGCGGAACTTGCCATTCTTACGGTCGCGCGCGAGGAACCAGAGGCATGCGGGAATCTGCGTCGAGTAGAAGAGCTGGCCGGGGAGCGCCACCATGCAGTCCACGAGATCGGCTTCGATCAGGCTCTTGCGGATCTCGCCTTCGCCGGACTGGTTGGAGGACATCGAGCCGTTGGCGAGCACGAAGCCCGCCACGCCCGCGGGCGCGAGGTGATGTACGATGTGCTGCACCCAGGCGAAGTTGGCGTTGCCTTTAGGCGGCGTGCCGTACTGCCAGCGCTTGTCGCCGGTCAAGCGCTGGCCGCCCCAGTCGGAGACGTTGAAGGGCGGATTGGCAAGGATGAAGTCGGCCTTGAGATCGGGGTGGCGGTCGTTGTGAAACGTGTCGCCGTGAGCGATCTGGCCGTCGATGCCGCGGATCGCGAGGTTCATCTTCGCGAGGCGCCAGGTGGTGTAGTTCGACTCCTGCCCGTAGATTGAAATGTCGGGCTTCGATCCCTTGGGGGCCTTGCCGCCGTTGCCGTTTCCCTTCGCATGTGCGCGGATGAACTCCACCGACTGCACGAACATGCCCGAGGAGCCACAGCACGGGTCGTACACGCGGCCGCGGTAGGGCTCGAGCATTTCGACCAGGAGCTTGACCACGCAGCGCGGCGTGTAGAACTCGCCGCCCTTCTTGCCCTCGGCGCTCGCGAACTGCGAGAGGAAGTACTCGTAGACGCGGCCGAGCACATCCTTGGTGCGGCTCTCCTCATCACCGACCTTGATGCTGCTGATCATATCGATCAATTGGCCGAGCCGCGTCTTGTCGAGCGCGGGGCGGGCGTAGTCCTTGGGCAGCACACCCTTCAGCACTGGGTTGTCGCGTTCGATGCCCGCCATGGCGTCGTCCACAAGTTGGCCGATCGTTGGCTGCTTTGCCTGCGCCTTCAGGTGTGCCCAGCGTGCCTCCGGTGGTACCCAGAAGATGGAGAGCGCCCGGTATTCGTCCGGGACCTCCGGGTCGGCACCCTTCGTCTTCTCCGCGACGAGCCGGGCATGCTGCTCCTCGAAAGCGTCGGAGATGTACTTGAGAAATATCAGGCCGAGCACGACGTGCTTGTACTCCGCGGCGTCCATCGAGCCTCGCAGGGCGTCGGCCATTTGCCATAGCTGGGCCTCGTAGCCGACGGTTGCGCCGTCGTACTTCGCAACCCCTGACTTGTTCCTCGCCTTCGCCATGGTTCCGCTCGCGCCTCTCATCGGGTCCGGACATAGCGCCGCTTCGGGTCCTGGGGACCAGTCCCCAGCTCGCGCAGGAGACCGCTTTCGACCAGCCGCGCTCAGCGCTGTCGAATCACGATCGGCACATAACCGCGCATGAGCCCCGCAGGCGGCATCACGATCAGCGCAGGGTCGATCGTCGCCAGCGTGCCCATGCTCGGCGCAGGCACAGTAAATGCGTTCGTGCCCTGGGCGTGCAGTGACTCGACCCAAGTTTGCAAGCGCTGCCGCACCGCATCGCTCAAGCCAAGCCGCTTGATGGCAGGTTGATCAACAAACTTGTACCAAACGTAGTCCGCGATCGAGCCGTCGCTCAATGTAGTCGAGAATGGGCCGGCTGCCCACCCCGCAGAGGTCCACGGCGAGGAGGGGCCGGTATCGAGGGGCGGGAAAGGTTTCATCACCGCTCTTGGAAAACTCTGATCGGACAGCCACGATTGCCGCGGAACGTCCGTGGGGAGAATCGCCGTCCAGGTGCCGCTGACCTGCTTGTAGTACTCGGGCACGACGCCGATCGGCATCTCGCCGCCCCACTGCAGGCCAAATGTGTACCCGCCGGCCTCGTTCTGGTACGCGACCACGTTGAATTGCGTCGAGTCGAGGCCGATCGTCTTTCCATCCATCGTCATGATGTTTCGAGGATTGCGGATCTCTATCACTCTGATTCCCGCGGCATTGAACTGCGTCACCGGCGCGCCGCCGTTCAGCCAGGCGAGCACGAGGTCGGAAACACCGGCCTTGCTGTAGAGTCGCGCGTCCTGCAGCTCGCTCGCGCGTCGGTTCGCATCGGCAGCGAAGCTGAGCTGCGGGACGCGGCGGTACTTCACGCCGTCAACGGTCGCCTCGAACATGGCCGTGCAACAAATCTCCAGGCCGATTGCCGACGCGGTCGAGCGCTTCTGATCCAGGCCGCGCCCTACCGCTGCCGGTTCAGTCGCACCGGTGGAGCTGAAGAACTCGTTCGTCAGAAATGCCACCGGTCCTTTCAGCGTGGAAGTATTTATGAACAACGTCCAATTCTGATCGCCTGTGGGCTGGCCGAGCATCGACGTGTACGCGGGAATCAATGGCAGCGAAATCCACCCATAGCCGAACATCGTGCGCTGGTCGGTATTGACGAACAGCAGATGATCGGGCGGCATCAGGAGACGGTTGCTGAGCTGTGCCAGGCCCAGCTTGTCCGGCAGCATGATCTCCCCGTTCGCCTGAAACGCCGGTGAGCCTGCCGCGTTCGTCGAGCAACTGCCGGTCGCCACGATGTGAAAGCGCGGTCCACTCGAGGGAAAGTGTTCGTTGGCCCAGGCACCCATTCCGCCTTCTATACTTTGGAAGATTCTTCCGTTCGAGCAGATCGTCCCGGTGTAGTCGAAATTTGCCGGGCTGATCCAAATGCCCCAGCCGAGCTGGGTGTTCGCCGCCACATCGGGATTCACGGCGTAGACGGCGCTGTAGTAGCTGTAGCCGTATCCGTAGAGCTCGAGGCCCGTATCGACCGCGAACGCGCCGAAGTGGCCGGTAAGCCCGCCGCCCCGCACCGGGAGCACGGGCGCTGTCACCCTGAGCGCGACGCTTCCGGATTTTCCTTCGCTGGTTGCTGTGATCGTTACACTTCCGGGAAGCACGCCGCTCACCAAACCCGTCGCACTGACGGTGGCCAGCGTCGCGTCGCTGCTCGACCACGTGACCGTTCTTCCGCTGAGCACGTTATTCGCGGCATCCCTGAGGGTGGCGACGAGCTGCATCGTTGCGTTCGCGCGGAGGGAGGACGAAGGGGCGCTGACGCTCACGCTCGCGACGGGAGTCTGCACGGTGGTCCGGGTCGTCAGCACCGCGCTGCCCGCGTCACCGCTGCAGCCCAGCAGCAGCACGAGGAGCCCGACGCGCCAAACCAGCGTGTTCCGGACGGCTGGCCCTTCTGCAGTGCCAGTCCCCGCCATCGCCTGCCCTGAGTTGTGAGGCCGCACAAACCAAACAAAGATGCACGGCCCGATTTGCAGACGTCGCGTAAGCCCCCGTCTGTCCCCATAGCCGAAGAACAGGGCCCAGGCGTGCAAATTGTGTGTCAAGTGAAGGAGCATATCTACCTCCGTACGGCAAAACGTCGGACTTGACCGGGCGCGGCGGTTACATTCAACCTTCGCTTCTATTGATCAAGTTGCGAAACGCGCCGCGCGCGCTCCGGTCCAACGATTGGTTCGACGGCGTCATCTGCTAATGATAAGTTTGGCGCCCACAAAGCCTAAGATAAGACCCAGACCGCTTGCCCCCAAATCCCACGCATCGTAGGTCATCTTGCTACTGCGCAGCAATGTGATACGAAGTATGGCAGGCATGAGCAATTCCAGGCTGTCCCAGATGGTGCGTGCTTGGGGACCCATCGTTCGTTCTTGGTAAGCCTAACGACCTGGGCATGAGTCGCGGCGCGTTTTCTGCGCCACGGGCTCCCTGCCCTTGTTGGCCGGCGGGTTACTCGTCATGCCATTTTCACGTCTTACTGCGCCGCAGGTGTGTTGGTAGCTCCACCCCGAAGCGGGCTTGAAGGAGTTCCATATCTCGAAAGTCCTTATCTGTTGGAACATACCCGTGAGCGTGGCAAAGCACCTGAGTTTCTGGAGACAGACAACCCATAGCGATGCCTAGTACCACACCCCTCCCGTTGAACCCTGCGGCAGGAAAGATCCAATCTGACCCGTTTGCCATCCGGTAGATGCCGTTGCCGTCTCGATCAAAGTCAATGGCATGGACGTCTACCTCGAGGCCAGCACCATCGGCGAGAACGAAGTTGGACTCCGTGCCGCCATGCTGAATCTGAAAACCTCTGCTTCCTAGAAGGTCCCTCAACTTGGGTAGATCGGATACGCGCAGGATGATGTCCACATCCTTGTGTGACCGTGTCTGCTGACCAAGGACTGCGTCGACCGCCCAGCCACCGTCGAGCCAAACCTCGATGCCCGCATTTTCGAACAGCTGAACCAAATCAACTAAGGCTTCGGCTGTCATCTCGGGGGCCATGGGTTTACTCGCTCGTCTAACGGTTGAGTTGACGCGGCGGCGCGATTTCATTCAAGCATCGCCGCACCAAGCAAGTTGCGAAACATGCTCCCGCAGCTCGCGTCCAATGATTGGTCGGCGGCATGCGATGTCATCTATTCCTCTTCCTACGCTTCCGGCGCGCCTTCACCCACGAGGCATAATCCTTGGGGATGTCCATAGTCTTTAGTTCTGCCCAAGCGGCAATCGCATCTGAACGCGTGCCGCTCTTCTCGGCGGCGAGGAACGCGGCGACGAAGTTGATGTATCGACCGTGCGGCACCTTATCGAATCGTTCTAATCTGTTTAGCGCGACATACTGCCGAACGAGGTCGCCATACGTAGGACGTTTGCCATTCGTGATTTGTTCTTCTCGCCAGCGATTCAGGCGATACCAAACGCCCGACTTCTCCCGAACCTCAGGGGCAGCGTCTCTGGCCTCCCGGACTATAAAATCTTTCGTTTCGCGATTGCTCGTGTAGTGCTCGATCGGTAGGTCCAAGCTCAGGCCGCGTTCGAGGTCCTTCGCACCTGTCTTACGTAACGCGCGTTTCGTCGGCCGGATCACGGTACCGGTGCCCAGAAAGGCCACAATTGCACGTTCGATCTCATCCTTTCGCAGCCTCTTGGCATCGGCAATACCGATCTGATCAGCGAATTCTTTCAGCTCGTCGAGATACCAGTAACCGTTCTCGAACTCGCGAAGGCTCATTGTTGGAGAAAGTCTGCCCGCCATGAGAAAGCCGCCGAACGAGTGAGTTGACCGCGTCGTGCCGATTATAGACCACGGCAGCAACCGAACAACGCTTGATGGAGGACTCGCGGCAGGGCTGCGGTCAAACGATTTGTTCGGCAGCGCGCCCAGAGGACGATTCAACGCCGCAGGGCGACCAAGACGAGTTTCACGCTTAAGTGGAAGGAAAGGTTGATGAGGGCGACATCTTCCTCCTCATCCCAGAGTATCGCAGCTATCTCATAAGATAGCCTCCCGAACGCTTGAGTTGACGCGGCGGCACGCATCAAAGCACCCTCCACTGCACCAAGCAAGTTGCGAATCACGCTCCCGCGGTTGACTCTGAAGGAACCATAAGAGACTCGCTTGCGCGGCCCCGATCGATCCGTTGTTTAGGCGCGTCCCGGAGGAGCCGAGTCTTGTATGCTCCTATTTTTCAAGGTAGTCAGTACCGAATTTGCCGGTGCCGCTTAGCTGAACTACCACGGCGCTTTCCTTCGCCGCCACGAAATGAGGGACGCCGGCCGGGATGAGGATGAAACTGCCCGCCGGGTAGCCCTTCAGCTTAGCCGCGTCGAACCTCTTCCCCTCGCCTAGATACCAGGCCCCTTCGATGACCGTCACCAGTTCGTCGTGCGGGTGCGTATGCGCGAAGACGCGCCCGCCGGCCGGTATCTTGACCCGATCCACCCACGCCCCGCCCTGACTCGAGTCGCCGTATATCTGCGCCCGCTGACGCCCGTCCTTGTAGTAGGGCGGCGTGAACCACCGCACCTGCTCCGGGGTTAAGCCCACGACCTCCTTTTTGTCCTGCCCGGCCGAGGTCATCGCCGACGTTGCCGCAGCGATAACCGTCATCGCGACTGCGCCTGCGAGAAGCACCGGTTTCATATTTATCTCCTCACAACCTGAATGCGACTAGCGCATAACTCTGTTTATCTTGATCCCTTTGAGCTCGCGTCCGTCGGTTCTCTTCCGTATGATGCCTGAAAGTTGGCTCTGTAGACCCATCGAATGCTAAGAATCTGTCATTTCCTCAGCTTAAGTTCCGATTTTAGCCGGCTCCGCATGAAATCGAATCTCGGTTGCCTCAAAGCGCGAATCCTCAGCGTAGTTTTCCCGCCTGTTTGTGACCGGGCAAGATGAGCTTTCGAATCGCAAATCTTGTCCCGACGTCGTCCGTACTCTCGAACCGCGCGAGTTCCCAATCTCTTAGCCGGATGGTCTGCCCGCGTGTCTTTCCATCCAGTATCAACTCGAGTTCGGGCGGGTCGTGCGCCGCCAGCCGAGGTTTGTCTTCAGCTTTAGGTATTTCCCTGTCCGCCCACAGATGGGACGGATCTCGACATCGGCGTGAATAAGCCTGCCAGGCTCGCAAGTTGAAATTCGCAATTTCGCAAGCCAGGCACCGAATTCAAGCATTCACGTGGCCGCGACATTGGATTCGGCGTAAATTATCGACGGCTGGGCACGGATGCTGCGGCTCAGGGAGCAAGCCAGGCGGTTCCGAAAAGCGTGGGAAAAATTGACGGATAAACCCAAGCATGCGGTCAGCTATCGTATATTTAAACCTAACGGAAGCGGATATGATTTCGTCCTATGAGTGTTGGGGTCTGGCTTGCGTAATTGCGTATCTTTTCGCAATTACGCAAGCCAGACACCAACCACGGGGGTGACGCTATGGCAGAGACGGATGTTCGCCGCTACGCGGTGCAAGCTCGTTCAACCGATGTCTTTGGAAGGGTGCTTTGTAATTCACGCAATCACCATTATGTCGTAGATGGGCCGGTTCAGAACGGATGTCCCGGAGAGGCCATCACACCTGCGGAGCTGTTTCTTGCCGGCGTAGCGTCCTGCGGTGTGGAACTCGTGCAGTCATTAGCCAAAGGACAGAATCTGCCATTAACGACCGTTGACGTGAGCGTCTCCGGCACGATCGATCGCAGCCGGCCAGTCCGGCAGGACCTGAGCCTGTTCAACGCCGTGCGAATAGAGTTTCGCCTCGGAGGCGTGGCGCCCGAGCAGGCAAACCAGTTGATGGAGGGCTTCAAGGCGCGGTGACCGCTCTACGGAACGGTCGCAGTTGCGACCCCGGATGTCCAGGTCGAAGTCAGCGCCCACATATGAATCTGGTTCGATTTTGGGTAATCCTCCTCAGCCTGGGGATTGCGGCCCAACCCTTCTACCAGCAGCGCCGATTCCCGATGCTGGCTCAAGGAATCCCCGGCCAATCCGTTGATCGGTCGCCCGGGCCTGCACCTCAGCAGTCCTCGCCGATGGTCGACTCCACTCGGCCTCACCCGCGCGTGTTGCAGCACCAGATTCCGGGAAAGAGGATAGCCCTGTGGATCGGAACGCTCTATCTCTCACCCCAATTTCGTCCGCGTGCGCGAGTGCCGCTGGTGGTTCATTTTCACGGCGTACCTTGGCTAGTCGAGTATCACATCATGCAGAACTGGCCCGATGCGGCACTGATATCCGTACACCTCGGAGCGGGATCGAGCATCTATTCGCAGACTTTCTCAGACGGCGGGACGTTCACCCAACTCCTAAGGGATGCGCTTGGTCATTTGCGACTAGCCACTAGACGAGAAGTCGAGTGGAGCACGATTACCCTCACCTCGTTCAGTGCCGGGTATGGCGCGATTCGATCGATTCTGCAGCACGCTGACGATTACGCGAAGGTGGACGCTGTCTTGCTGGCTGATTCACTACATACTTCGTATTCGCCCGATGGTACTCCGCCGAAACTCAACACGGTGCCGCTCGACGTTTTCGTTCGTTTCGCCCAGGATGCCGCGCAAAATCGCAAACGGATGTGGATCACTCATTCCGAAGTCTACCCTGGAACGTATGCGAGCACGACGGAGACGGCTGATTTCCTTCTCGAGTCACTCCAGGCAAAGCGTCAGCCAATATTGCTCCAAGGACCCGTCGGCATGCAGCAACTCAGCCGCGTTGAAGTGAGAGACTTTCACTTGGCGGGCTTCGCCGGAAACTCCGCTCCCGACCACTTGGATCATTTCTACGCCCTGGGGAAGTGGCTCGCGACGCTCCGGCGTCTTATTCGATAGTCGCTTTGCGCATGTGATCGACAAGATAGTAGTGACTGATCGCGCTCCGGATTGGAAGAAGTTCTAGTGTTCTGGGAAGATTGAACCCCCGCCCTTCCGTGACAGGGCTATGTGGGGCGGGAGCAAGAGTCTCAAGGAACTATGGCCCCAGAGGAGAACCTAGGCATCACAGTTCGCCGCTGGGGCAGGGCTTGGATTGCTCTTTGCTTCGCGCTGGCACTTCACGTTACGGATGAGGCATTGACGGATTTCTTGTCGGTTTACAATCCGACAGTCCGGGGGCTAAAGAGCCGTTGGCCCTTTCTTCCGCTGCCCATATTTACCTTCCGGGCATGGCTCATTGGTTTGATTCTCGCAGTGGCGATACTGCTCTGGCTGTCTAGGTACCCGTTGCGCGGGGCGAGATGGATGATACCTTTTGCCTATTTCTTCGCATCACTCATGTTCGTCAACGGATCGGCACATGTTGCCGGCTCGTTCTATCTTCATCGCCTGATGCCCGGCGTCTATTCGTCGCCCCTTCTACTCATTGCTTCGGTGTACTTGCTGCGGCAAACTCATCGTTACCACCGGCGAGTCGCTCGATGGCTGGCCGAATCCGCCCGCGAGGGGTAACCGAATGAGGACTTTCGATCTGCTGGTAATTGGCTCTGGTCCCGCCGGCCATCACGCCGCCATTCAAGCAGCGAAATTGGGCAAACGCGTAGCCGTCGTTGAGAAGAAGGAGTGCGTTGGCGGCGTCTGCATTAACTCGGGAACGATTCCCAGTAAGACCTTGCGTGAAGCCATTCTATATCTGTCCGGTTTTTCACAACGCGGGCTCTACGGAGTGAGCTATGTCGTGAAGAAGGACATCACCATCGAGGACCTCGCCTTTCGCATCAATCACGTGGTCAAGAATGAAATCGATGTCTTCGGAGCGCAGCTCATGCGAAACGGGGTCGAGGTGCTTCGGGGCCAAGCCTCGTTACTGGACACGCGTCACCTGCGCGTGCAGGGCCGCGATGACTCAGAAAACTTTGAAGCCGAATTCATCGTTATTGCGACCGGCACCACTCCCGCACATTCCGAGAAGGTTCCTATCGATGGGACGGCTGTTATCGATTGCGATATGCTGCCCACGCTGCCCTCTCTTCCCAAGACCATGACGATTGTCGGCGCGGGAGTTATCGGCGTCGAGTATGCATGTATGGCGGCAGCGCTCGGAATCGAGGTCACACTGGTCGACGTTCGCCGGCGCATGCTCGAGTTTGTAGACGCAGAAACTATCGAGGCTTTGAGCTATCACATGCGCGACATGGGAGTCACCTTCCGATTCGGGGAGGAGATGGAGAGCGTCACCAAAGCGGCTTCCGGGAAGGTGGTAGTGAACCTAAAGAGTAAGAAGGAGATTCATTCGCAGGTGGTGCTCTACGCGGTCGGCAGGCAAGGGAACACGGAAGGCCTGAATCTCGAGGCTGCGGGTCTCGCGGCCGACGAGCGCGGGAGAATGTCGGTGAATGGCAGCTTCCAGACGGTGGTGCCAAACATTTATGCAGTCGGGGATGTCATCGGGTTTCCGAGTCTCGCTTCAGTTTCGATGGAACAGGGAAGATTGGCCGTGTGTCATGCCTTTGGTCACCCGGCGACCTCCTTGCCACACTTGTTCCCGTACGGAATCTATACCATCCCCGAGATTTCCTACGTGGGGCAAAACGAGGAGCAGCTTACTGCGGCGGGCATCGGTTATGAAGTAGGCATCGCTCGCTATCGCGAAATTGCGAGAGGGCAGATCGTGGGTGACGAAACCGGTTTGCTCAAGCTCCTCTTCAACCGAGAGACTAGGGAGCTGCTCGGGGTTCACATCATCGGCGAGGGTGCGACCGAGTTAATACACATCGGACAGGCCGTGCTCGCGTTCAAAGAAAAAATCGACTACTTCGTCAACACGGTTTTCAACTATCCTACGCTCGCAGAGTGTTACAAAGTCGCTGCCCTCGCCGGAATGAATAAGCTCCTTGCCGAGTAGTGCTGCACCGCCGTACTAATCGCTGGCAGCCTATCCAGATAAGACCATATTCAACTTCTGAACAGTCAATCCGTGCGGTAGACTTGCCGCATTGTCTGGGTAACAAACTCGTTGCCGAGTACCTCCGTCCCGATCTCTGACGGAGAAGGAGTAAGAGTATGCCTCACGTTTTAAATAAGCGCCTCGATTCGCCTCAGATCCTCACCCTCCGTCGAGCGGGAGTGCTGTCCGGCGCAGGTGTATGGAGTTGGCTGTCGGCACTGATCTGCACGGCTGTGTTGCCGAGCGGGCTACTCGAGCGGAGCTTGGCACAGGCTCCAACCACCTATTATGTTGCAACCAATGGCAATAATAATTGGAGTGGGACGCGGGAGGCGCCCATCGGCGGCGACGGTCCGTTCCTGACGATCTTCAGGGCACAGATGGCCGTTCGCGTGCGTATCGCTGCCGGGATGACCTCGGACATCACTGTGCTTGTCCGGGGCGGAGAGTATTTCCAGGACTTTCAGTTAAATTTCGGTCCATCCGACTCGGGCCGCAATGGATACAAAGTCATCTACAAGAATTACTCGGGCGAGAGGCCGACCATCCACCGAGGACGGCGGCTCAGCGGGTGGCAGCTTGATTCAGGCAATATTTACAGAGTCCCGGTTGATTGGACGTTTAATGCTCTCTACGAAAACGGCGCGAGGTGCGTCAAGGCACGATATCCGAACATCACCCCGGACAATCCCTACGTATACAACCAGACGAGCGCGACGATCGCGGGCGCGGAGACGCGCAAGTTTGGATTCCGCCCTGGTGACATTCCCGTGGTAAGCAATCCAACGGCGCTCGAGGTAGTGTTATGGGCGGGAGGGCGGCAGGGATACCAGAACTGGTGGCGCGATGACTTCACCGTCAGCTCGATTGATTACTCGGCCAGAATCGTCACGCTGCTCCAGAATCTGACGGTTGCGGGCACTGCTGAGGCGCGGGATGTGATCGGTGCGGGCTCACGGTACTTCGTCCAGGGGGCGAAGGAGCTGCTGGATCAGCCGGGCGAGTTCTGGGTCGGGAACGGCTTTCTCTACTACTGGCCACGGCAGACACCGATTGAGAAACAAGTGATCCTGGCGCCCGGACCCGCGGTGGGAGGTATCTTTGGTTTTTTAGGGGCGAGCCCGAGCGACCCGGTTCATGACATTCAGGTCGAAGGCTTGACGCTGGGCTACACGGATCGGTACCGGGATGCGATCAACCTGGGGAATGCCGACCGGGTCGCCGTCAAGGGCAACCATATCTTCAACACGGGCGGGAATGGAATCTTTGTCGGGGGAGGAGGAAAGAAGAATACATTCACAGACAATTTGATTCACGACGTCGGGTTTGACGGAATCCTTATCCAAGCGTAAGGCCCGGGTGGTGGTTTGGACTCCAGCCAGAGAACGATCGCGGAGGACTAAATCCATAACACGGGACAAGTGGTCGGACACGGGGCGGGAATCCAACTGAACGGCACATCTAGCAACACCGTCTCCCACAACTTGATTCATGACACACCGCGGTACGGCATTTACGCCTGGGCCCAACTGTCGGTCATTAACAAGCCTCTCTCATCCATTACAGCCAACAACACGATCGAGTTCAACGATGCCTCGCGGGCCAACACGGACTCTCAGGATGCTGGAGTGATCAATGTATTGGCGGTCGGACCGGGGAACGTGATCAGCAACAACCGGGTCCACGACAGTCACATACCGTTCTCCTTTGGCGAGGGAATTTATCTGGATGATGACAACTATCGGACGACCGTCAGCAAAAACCTGGTGCATGACCTGCAGCAGGGCGGCGGCGGGATCACATTAGCGGGTATCAATATCAAGGGCGATAGCCCTCGCATCATCAACAACATCGTCACGCGTAACAGGTTGAGCAGCGGGGATCTGCGAGTGGTGAAGAATTTGGGCACGGGCGAAATTCAGACGCGAGAGGTGGAAATCCAGCGTAACATTCTAGCCGGAAACAACACCGGCAACATTTATGCTCTGACCCAGTGGGACGAAACTCAATTGAAACTCGCCGACTATAATCTTTTCCAGCACGACGGCGCGTTGTACAACGTGGGCTTCTGCCTTGGGCCAAATAATTACTGTTTGACTGGGCCCCCAACGACGACCGAGAGCCTGGCTCAATGGCGAGCCGGCCACGGGAGGAAGCACGACCAGAACTCGATGGTGGCCGATCCAAAGTTTGTGGATCCAGAAAACCGCGACTTCCGACTGCGGCCCGACTCCCCGGCATACGCGCTGGGCTTTGAAGATATCGATTTCGGATCAATCGGTCTGACAGCGGACTTTCCCTTCGCCGATCGCGAGGAGGAACTTGACCGGCTGTTCGTAACGTCGATCCAATCGGGAGTTGGCGCAAGTATCCGTCTTCCGCCGGACGGTACAACACAATTGAATGTCATGGGACGGACGCGAACCGGCTATGTGGCCAATCTGGCTAATGCGACCATAGCCTTCAGCAGCAACAATCCAAATGTCGCGACCGTGGACGCGCAAGGATTGGTCGAAGCTCGGGGTTCGGGTGTGGCCACCATCGCCGTCACCGCGACCAAGGGAGGCGTTTCCAAGACGACCGTAATCTACGCGGTGGTCGGCAACTCACCGCCCGTGGAGAGAGGCGTCCGGTTGGTTCCACAAGCTGTGGGCAAGTGATCACCCTTGCGCCACTGCCTGGACGTGGAGCTTGGGTGGCGCAGTGAGTATGTTCCACTCAGACTGGATTCGGCGACGGAGAACCATCGTGCGCACGAGAAGCGTTAATTTAATCGTCCTTTGTGCACTTGCACTCCAATACTCGTTTTTCCCTGTTCTAGCTACCAAAACTCAGGCGATAGACGAGCTACTCGGTAGCGCAGAGAAGAAATATCGGCAGGGACAATTTGATGAAGCGATTGTTGATTACCGAAAGGTGCTCGAGAAGAGTTACAAGAATATTCCTGCGCACATCGGACTCGCCCGGGCATACCTGAAGAAGGATGAGTTGGGCGAGGCCCAGCGAATTGCCCAGAAGGCCTATGAATTGGACCACTCCAGCGCTGTCGTCCGGGCGCTGCTCGGCGACATTCTATTTAGAAAGGCCGACTTCGAGGGCGCTCAGTCGGCGTACCTGGTCGCCAGGAACTTAGATCCATCCCTAGCCCGGGCCCACTGGGGACTCGGACGAGTTTTACTCACGGACTGCCACTATAAGAGCGCTAAGGCCAGGCTTGCCGAAGCCTACAGACTCGATCCGACTGACCCTGACATTCTGCTTGCATGGGCTGGAAGGCTGAAGACTGCTGAGCAGAAACTTCCGGTTCTGGAAAGTTACCTTGCCTCTCATGCTGGTCAAGATCCCGAAGAGGTGGGTCATGTTAGAAACAGGGTTGAGTTACTGAAAGGACTTGGGAACAGGGAAACCTTTATCCTCCAAGGCGGAGCGAAGTCGACCAGGATTGATCTCGTCCCGCTGCGGGACAGCCGTGCACCGGTCAGGGGAGTGGGCGTGAAAGTTAGTTTCAATCGAAACAAGACCCAGACGCTGCTCTTGGACACAGGGAGTAGCGGCATTCTCATAAGCCAAAAGGCAGCCGTTAGGCTAGGGATTAAGCGCCTTGCTTCATCCCAGTTCCGAGGAATCGGAGATGAAGGACTCAGGGCAGCCTACGTTGGCTGGGCCGACGTGATCAGCATCGGGGACTTAGTCTTCAATGATTGTCTTGTCACCGTAGCCGAGGGAAAATCCATCAACGAGCAAGATGATGGGATAATCGGCACGGATATTTTCCGCAGATTTCTCATCAAGCTTGATCTCCCTAGGAGCATCTTGGAGTTGGAGCCTCTTGCTAAACTCGCCGGACAACCGGACGCTGGCGATGACTGGGACGAGCTTGATCGCACAATTCCGCCGGGCATGGAGCGCTTCACACTCATCAGACGCGTCGGTAACCAACTGCTGATCAGGGCGAAGGTCAATGATGCAAAGTATTCATATTTTGTGATCGACACGGGCGCCGCATTTAACGCCATTGATGCAGCCTTGGCGAAGGAAGTGTCGGATGTGGCAGCAATGGAGGGTCTCGCAGTAAAGGGTTCTTCCGGGAAGGTGAAGAAGATCGACCGTGCGGATAGGATCTTGTTGTCGTTCGCTGTGTATCGTCAACCCGTAGTCAACATGCTGACTCTTGACTTAAAGACAGTGAGTAGGACATTGCAAGCTGAAGTTTCAGGTTTACTGGGCTTTCCAACACTGCAGAAGTTTTTGCTGGAGCTGGATTATCGTGATGGGCTCGTGGATTTCGTCTACAAACCTTGAGCTAGTTCGGCGAAGACGACCTCGGCCTGAGGATAGTGGTGTGAGCGAAGAAACGTCAGAGGCAGTTCTAGCGGCGTGGCGTGAATCCGCGCAGTACTGGGAGAGGCACCGAGAAAAGATCCGGGTGATGTTCGCGCCCGTCACACGCGCGATCATCGAAGACGCGCGGATCGTTCCGGGTCAGTCGGTGCTCGACGTCGCCGGAGGCGCGGGTGAGCCTTCACTCACGGTCGCAGAGATTGTTGGACCAGCCGGCTCGGTCACGTGCACGGATGCGGTAAGCGAAATGATTGTGGCGGCGGAGCGTGCGGCGCATCGTCGAAACTTGAGGAGCATTGAGTTTCGGCGATGTGCGGCTGAAGCTCTTTCGTTCGCCGATGATTCGTTCGATGCCGTGACTTGCCGATTTGGCGCCATGTTCTTCTCCGATCCACCCACGGCTCTGCGTGAGATGCTGCGGGTTACAAAACCAGGCTGCCGGTTGTCATTCGCAGTCTGGGGCGACAGGCAGTGCAATCCGTTTTTCGGGATCGTCACCGAAATCATCTCGCGATACATCGATTCGCCTTCGGAAGATCCTAACGCCCCCGGTGCGTTCCGATTCGCTACGGCGGGTATCTTAGCCGCGCTTCTTAAGGCGGCAGGCGCGATCGATGTCAGCGAGCGAGTATTGGACTTTCGCATCCGCGCCTCGATCGGGCTTGAACAATTCTGGCCATTGCGGGTGGAAATGTCCGATACCCTGCGAGAGAAGGTGGCTAAGCTTTCAGCCGAGCAATTGTCCCAAATTCCGCAAGAGGTTCAACAAGCGGTCCGCGGCTTCTTTCGAAAGGACGAAATGGATTTTCCCGCCCAAGCGATTCTCGTGACGGGAAGGAAGGCGGATCATTTGGCATCTTGCGCAACGGGGGGTGTGAGAAGGTAAAATTTGACCATGGATCGAGACCTCAAGGAAGAAGCCAAGCGTCTGATCGATAACATTCCCAGCCTCACGTCCTGGGAGCAGTTGATTTACGAGATTTATGTGCGGGAGGCGATAGAGGCGGGCGTGGCGGATAGTCGGGCAGGCCGCACCACGCCGGTTGAGGCTGTTCGAGCGGAGTTCGGTTTGCCCGAATGAAGGTCCATTGGACCGCGGCAGCGCGAGCTCAGCTCAAAGCCATACACGTGTATATCTCGCAAACCTCCCCGCAATACGCGCAGCAGGTCGTTGACCGGCTCACACGACGATCGCAGCAGCTAGCCGCATTCCCGCTCTCCGCTCGGGTGATCACGGAAGCCAACGATGTGAGTGCCCGAGAGCTGATAGAGGGTCCGTATCGGATTATCTATCACATGGTTGAAGGCCAGGTCGATGTCATCGCTGTCGTGCATAGCGCTCAGCAGTGGCCGCCAGCCCAGTGAACGGACAGCGTGGTGTTGTCTTTCCCTCATTGGATGTCGAACGATCGGGTACAGCGGACAACGTGCAGTTGGGCCTTGGGGGATGTCGCATCGTCGTCGTGCGACACTGGTGACGCAGATCGTTGATGATGTTGCGCCTCTAGGCGGAGAGGCTATATTCTGCCGGCCATGACTTCCGCATTGGTTTTTATCGTATCGATCGCTGCATTCTTTCCAGGAGCCGCTCCGCCTTGCACTGCGGCAACGCCCGACTGTGTAGACTGGATCAGCCTCGGTGGAAAACAGGCACGAGCGCTCGTCTACCGAACCCATCCTCTCGGCGTGAAGAACGAAAAGATCACGCGAGCACTCATCGTGGTCCACGGCGCGGGACGCAATGCGGATAATTACTTCCGCACCGGCGTAGCCGCCGCCTTCCTCGCCAATGCGCTAGATGACACTATCCTGATTGCTCCGCGATTCGCATCCAATGACGGGCGCGGCTGCCGCGACCCGCTCGCAGCGAACGAAATCAATTGGAGTTGCTCCGGCGACAGCTGGCGCTCGGGCGGCGCCGCGGCGAGTGACGGCGAGTTGACGTCCTATGACTTGATGGACGAAATTCTTCGCAAGCTTGCCAAGAAAGAAGTCTTCCCGAACCTAAAAGCGATTGTGCTGTCCGGCCATTCGGCCGGTGGCCAATACGTCACGCGCTACGAGATGGCCAACCAGGTCCACGACAAGCTGGGCATCCCGATCACCTACGTCGTTTCAAACCCGTCGAGTTATGCGTATCTCGATCCCGAGCGTCCGACGGGCGGTAACAACGAGCTGCACGCATTTAACGATGCCCGCAACTGCACGACCTACAATAACTGGCCCTATGGCCTGAAGAATCGTAGCGGCTACACCGCCAAGCTGGCCGACGATCAGCTGAAGAAGCAGCTCCCGGCACGGCCCGTGACCTACCTGCTTGGGGAACTCGATATACTGCCGCTCGGCGGCTTCGATTCATCGTGTCCAGCGATGGCTCAGGGCTCGACGCGTCTCGCGCGCGGCCAGGCGTTCGCGAGCTATGTGAATCAAAAGTACGCTGCTCATCACACGGTTACCGTCGTTCCGCTCTGCGGCCACAATGCCCGCTGCATGTTCACAGCCGATCCCGCTCTTCCGATTCTCTTCCCGTACGTCTCAATCCCTACGGCTAATCCAGCCGGCTCCGAAACTGTCTCGAGGCCGGGCTACTAGATCGAACATCTTCGATCGAACCTCCGCTACTCCACCAGCGACTATGCTCGAGTTACCTTACGGTAAACCTCACCACGTCGGGGATAGATGACCGGTCTGAATTTTGCCATGCCTCTTCATCGATTGAGAACCACTCTGCAGCAACCTGACGATCACCCCCTGCATCACGGACGAGGCCCGCTTTCAATTGCTTCCTGAGTCGCGCGCAGCCCACCTCGTCGAGGTAGCGTCGTACTGCCGTGTCAATGAATCGACTTCGATCTCCCTTGTCCGCCACGCGGTCAATTAGACGAATCGTCGGCTCGGGCCGAGTAATGTTGATTCGCCGATGCATGGTCATTCTGCCTCCGTGCATAATAGTCTCAATGGACGCACTACTGGTGTGTATGTCATTCACTGCCTGTACTGGTCTGAGAAAAACGGGCGCCGGAAGTTTTCGTTTATTCATGTGGAAAGCGAAAGAAAGCGCCTTCAGGAACGAACTGGTTCAGTCGCCTCCTTCGCCGAGGAGAAGGGGAGTGTCGCATTGATTAGAGGAAATCGGCAGGGCGGACTCTCCGGAGCGCAAGGGGGGTCATGAGGGTTTGGATCAGTTGCGACAGAGAGCCTACTACTTGGAGGCGGCAAAGGGGGAAAGGCTGGCTCTTGAACTTATCGGACTATTGCGAACTTTCGGTGTAGCGCAGAGAGGTGTAGTAGGAAACCCCCACTCGCCGATTGCCAGGACACGACAAGCGGGCTAACGTCCGAGCCCGGCGGCGGCGGGGTTGAGTGAGCTACGAATCTGGGAAGGCCCAGATGCTCCCACCGTCTGCCGCAGCGCATGGTTAGGCGTTGCGGCTGAGCCAGTCCTCGAAACGCGTCCGACCGAGGCGTGGATTGTGGCCGGGTGTCAGGCTTTGGTCGTTCACTTCTATACCGTAATAGAGCGCCTTGGGATCCGTGATTACCGTTCGTGCGTCCCCGGTTGCCTTCAGGAATTGCCGCACGAGGTCGTCTTGACGGATCGGTTCGGGACCGGCCAGATCGAACGTGCCGTTCAACGGCTCAGCGAGGGCCACATCGGCCAAGACGGCGGCGACGTCATCCGATAAAATCGGTTGCATCAGAACCGGTGGAAGCCGAACCGTCTGCCCTTCAGTCGCCAATTGGGCGATGCCGCCCACGAACTCGAAGAACTGCGTGGCGCGGACGATCGTGTAAGGTATGGGCGAAGCCTTGATCAGTTTTTCCTGAGCCATCTTCGCGCGAAAGTAACCGCTGGCCAGCAGGCGGTCGGTACCAACCACTGACAACGCCACATGATGGCCGACGCCTGCGGCGGCTTCCGCGGCCAGGAGGTTGCGCCCCGACGTCTCGAAAAACTCCAGGACGGCCTTGTCCTCCCACGAAGGCGCATTCGCGACATCGACAACGACCTGCGCGCCGACGAGAGCCTCAGCAAGCCCCTGACCGGTGACTGAATTGATTCCCTTCGAAGGTGAGGCGGCCACGACCTCATGGCCCTTGTCGCGAAGGATCTTTACAACTTTGGTTCCGATGAGTCCAGTACCGCCGATAACGATGATTTTCATGCTGTACTCCTAATTTGATGATTCCTCACTGCGTAGAAATTCTTGGTGTGCGCGTGGCAACGCCAAACGCCTGAGTTAAGCCGCGCCGCGTAGCGACGTCGGCTTGAATGAATTGTTAGACCGCAGAGAGCGCACTGATCATGACGTAATAGCCGTCAGGGTCACGCAGTGCGAACTCCCTGGTCCCCGTGTTAGGACTCACGTGGGGCTCCTCTGCGAGGGCGGCCACGAGCGAGCGGGCTCTTGGCAATGCCTCGTCGAAATCATCCACACGAAAGAACAAGAGTAATCCGTTTCCAGGCTCAGAGCGGTTTGGTCTGACCAACGGAGGGTGCTCGTGCGCGCCCCACTGGTGGAGGCAAAGCAAGACGGTTCCGTCCGCGTCCAGGATCTGTCCGAAATCGTCGTGGGCAGGAAGGGTCTCCGGTAGGCCGAGAAGCGACTGATACCACTTAAGGCTCCCAGCAACATCCGAAACGCCGATGATTGTCCAGATCCGCTTCACTGTTTCCTCCTGTGGCCTAACGTCTGCGAGCTGAGCCGGGCCGCAAGGCTACTCCGAAAAGGAAATGGGGCCGTGGCGGCGTCTGCTCCAGCGAGTTGTTATCCGCCCTCATGCCAAAGATAGATATCGAATACCCCGCGATGAAACCATGGTTTTGAGCATATGGTAACCACTTCCTCTCTAGTGTCCTCAGTTTGAGCGAAGGGGTAGTTGACACTTGGAAGCCCCCTGCAGACACGTATGATCTGTGACTGGGAGATCTCAAATCTCTTCAGCCACCTGTGAGCGAATTCGCGGTAATCCGCTGAGGACGCCCTTAGAGCAGCGCGAACCCTACTGTCATAGATGATGAAGGGGTCACGATATCGCAGCCAGAGAAGCTTGCTAGAAAGCGAAACTAGGTTCTTCCCCCCATAAAGCGAGCCGATTCGTTTCTGAAATTGATCGACTAGGTCGACGAAATCATCCCCAAAGACAGATGCGCGAGGGAGCTCCTGAAATGCGCGAAGAAGTGGTTCATAACGTTTCTGGCCTCGCTCGACGTCATACTTCCTTAGCAATGTCCGGGCAACCCCGAAGAACTTGGCCGCATTGCCCAGAGCGTGAAAGACTCGAGTTGTATCGTGGCTGTTCAATTCTGCGTGGAGGAATCGCTCACCGATCATCCACTGGCGCAGATAGTGCGGCGCACAGGATTCTATATTCAGCTGCGTGCTCATATGTTAAGGCGGATAACGTCGCGGTTGCGGCGGCGGCACTCGGTGCCGCCCGCTGCAACCGCATGTTATGCCGCAGATTCCTGGTCTGTGTCCCATCCAGGAAACACCAGGACAGCCGGATGACACTTGAGGGCACGCGCCAGCACCTTGGCGCGCTCCACGCCAAGACTCACTCGATCGTTCTCGATGGCAGAGATGGTCGCCTGCGGAATGCCCGTCAGTTCCGCCAGTTGATTCTGGCTCAGTTCCTGAAGCTCACGGATGATTCGAACCGATTCGCCGACACTGACCGCGGCGCGGCGCTTCACTGGGCGAAATTGACTCATCATGTCCTCCGGTAATCGTGTGCAGTGACCGAAACAACCTGAAAGAGCCGTTCGGCCGAGATGGCCCGGTAAATGACCCGATACTGGATCGACAAGCGTGACGAACGATGCCCTTTCCATTCTCCCGCCAGGGCTTCGTCGTGAAACCCCTTAATGGCTCGCAGACCCGGCGGACCGGAGATCATCGCGATGTCTAGCCACTTCTCATATCGCTTGAGAATGTCCTTGGGTACCGCCTCAAGCTGCTTCTCCACTCTCCGGTGCTCCTCAACGCGCCACATGGCATATAGTCGTTATATCATAAATGGTATGTCGAGCCCATCGGGCTCCCCCTGCGGCATACCGTCTGAATTAAGCCGCGCCGCGAAGCGGCGTCAGCTTGATTGAACTGTTAGCACCCATGCCTTGGATGCAGCCTCCCGTACCCTATCGCAGAGAATCGAGTCGGCTTTGCAACGAGGACGACAAATCGCCCACCGTTTCCCATATGACTGATGAGCCCTGGCAGAACCCCGCAGCTTGAGCCCCAATCCATTGTTCATAACTCGACGTCTTGATCGTGGCGAACGGTTTCCACTCAGCCTTGCCTCCTTCCTGCGCTGGCAGAAACTGGCCGCACAAAATGTACTGCTTTTCTCCACTGGGAGTCATAACGTGCCCAACGCGCACCTCACGAAAGCGGACAGGATCTGGTGGGCGGTGGGAATGAAAATCAGTAGCCGCTGCTGTGAGCAAGAATTCTACGACTGGATCTGTGGACGCTTTCTGCAGTTTAGGAGCAATGACCTGTTTGGGACTCGTCGCCTGGGATTCACTGGGTGTGGGTGGAGTCGTGCCGCAGGCTACGAGAACCACTGGGGCAAATAAAACTGCAAGATATCGCATGATTCTCCTTGGGTGCTAACGCTCTACCGACGAGGGGCGCGAGAGTCAACTTGCAAAAAGCCGCAACCGCTCCGCGCCCTCGTCGGTTGCAGCGGTTTGTTGGGCGGCCTAGCGAATCCAGGGCAACTTTCGCGACGCCTGAAGCACAGTGATATCCTCCACGTTGCCTTCGCGTAATCGATAGACCACTCGGTAGGGAGCCGAAATCACTTCACGGATCTCGGGATCGTTTCGTTCCGGTACCTTACGCCCCGACTCCGGAAACGCTCCAAGTCGGTCAACGGTTTTAATGATCCGTGTGACGACTAAACTTGCAACGTGCGGCGAGTCTTCGGCGATGTAGTCGCGGATCGATTCGACATCACGCAGCGACCGCGGCGACCAAATGATCACGGGCCGAGCCGACGTTTGATCTCGTCATGCGGGATACCCTCTCCCGCGTCGAGTTCGGCCAGACCCTCGTCAATCTTAGCCAGGAACACGAGGCGCTCGATCGCGTCGTCAATGGTGGCATCGGCTGGCAGATCTTGCAGTGCCTCCAGGATTCGATCGCGTGTGGTCTGTGTTGCCATGACCAGATTCCACTCCTCCGGCCAGCGGCAGGCCATGAGCCCTTCGTAGTCTATGCGTCCTCCCAACGGCCCGCCTCAGCGTCGGGCCGCGTAGCGGACCGGCCGCTGCCACCGGTTGTTATGGGGCGATAATCCATGAAAGTTGCTTCGGACCGTGAGGTACACGATGACCGCTTCCGGCATGAGATCAGTCCTCAGCTCACCGCTTTCTTCACGAGGGCGCTGATCTTTGCCTCTTCGGTGGCAGTCAACTCTTTCAGTGCGAAGGCGACCGGCCACATGGCGCCTTCGTCGAGGTTCGCCGTGTCGTTGAAGCCGAACGATGAGTACCTCGTTTTGAACTTGTGCGCACTTTGGAAGAAGCAGACGACCTTGCCGTCCTTGGCATACGCGGGCATCCCGTACCAGGTTTTCGGCGAGAGGGCGGGCGCGCTGGCTCTGATGATCGCATGGAGCCGCTTGGCCATGGCACCATCCGGTTCCGGCATCTGGGCGATCTTCGCGAGCACGTCGCGTTCCCCGTCCGCCTTGTTCTTGTTCGCGCGCGCTTCCGCCTTCAGCTCTTGGGCGCGTTCCTTCATCGCGGCACGTTCCTCGTCCGTGAATCCCTTGAACTTCGTGCCGGTCGCGGCGGCGCTCTTGGCGGACTTCCGCGTGTCCTTCTTTGGGGTCATAGAAACCTCCTCGCTCAGATCCTCACAACGAACGGGTAGGGCATATGTAGTTCGCATAACGCCTGCGCTCAGCCGCTCGCGTCTTTGCACGTCGGCTGCAGCGCATTGTTGGGCTTGATCTCCCGCCGCAGGAAACGTTCACGTATCCCATTTCGACGGACGCTCATCACCGAGAACGACCGAAAAACAAGGCATAGCCGTCGGCGTCCTTGAGCTCGAAACCACGCAAACCATCATCAGTGTCGCTCAGTGGCTCGGAAAACTCGACATTGCGCGAAGCAAATTCGGCCGCCAGTGCGTCAGGATCCGGGACGTCAACGAAAGCGTCCCAGCGAGCGATGCCCTTTTTGACGTCTCGTGTGTAGTTCGGCAGTGGAGCTACGCCAACGTCTTTGAGCAGGATCTGCGCACCGCCCCTGCGAACGATGCCGAAGAAGATGTCATCAGGAGCAGGCCCCTGGAAGGTGATCTCAAATCCAAGCCGGTCTCGGTAAAACAAAAGCGATGACGGTACATGGCTCACGATAAAAAAGGGTGAGATGCTGGAAATCTCTGCTTGTGTCATGTGGACTCCTCCGTGCTTTACGCCCAACGCTAGGCCTCAGCCGCTGCCGGAAGCGGGAGCGCAGCGGACGCTGGAGGGAGTCGGCTTCAGGCCCTTGTTAGGCGCAGTTTCAAGAAACCAAGTGCCTCATCTTTCTTTAGTTCGTGCCCGCTCCTTACGAGGTCAGGCGCACGACTTTCAACGGCTGCTATTCTGTTTGTGGGGGCGTTATCTGCACGGTGTCATATTGGCGTCGCAACTCCGCAATCATTTCGGTATCGAGTGGTCCTTCTTGGGCAAACACTTCGGCCACCTTCTCGAAATATCGCTCATATCCCGGCGGTGTGTTGATCATCAACAGGCGAGCAATTTCAGGCCCTGGGTTGCTAATCGCATGCGCTATCCCTGGCGGTACGAACACAAAAGTCCCAGGCCCGCCGCGCGCGACCTGGTCTCCCACACGCAGGCTTAACTCCCCTACGATGACGTAAAACATCTCTTCAAACTTAGTATGGTAGTGCAGACCCGCATTGAAGCCGGGCTGGACGGCGTATTCATATACCGTGCATCTCTTAGAGCGCTCGCCAGTGATTAAGAATTCGAGCTGATTTCCTCTCAGGGATACCGACTGAGCTTCCCCCGGTTTCAAGATCATTCCTTCTTTTGACATCTTGTAGTCTCCTATTTTTCTCACTCGCTACCTGTGCGCCCAGCGGATTGCGGCTGAGCCGCCGCGCTCTTCAGCGGTCGGCTCCAGCGGCGGGTTGGGCGGCCTCCCATGGCCAACGGGCCAGTCGGTCCTTACCTGCCGGGCCTGCGACCAGCCGCATTACGCCATGCCCCAGTATTCCCAGAAGAACATAGGCGGCGGAAACGGCCAGCACAGTACCTACACCCCAGTTGTAGGCCCCCCATTCCGGGAAACGCGCCATGTACCAATAGTCCCGCGGTGGACCGATGACTGCTACGAAGATCAATGCCAGTGCGAGACCGCGGCCACCGAAGCGCCTAGCGATGCGCCACGTGATGAGGAAAACGAACGCACACAAAACGCCGTTAACCCCCAGGAGTGCCAGGAAGTACGGCTGCCACGTAATCATTTGATGCCACCACCTCGCCTTCTCCCCGAGAGCGATCATCCCCAACCCCGCCACACCAACGGCAAGACCTCCGGCCAGGGCACCCCTGATGCGCCGTGCCCTGGCGTGTGTGAGGACGGCGACCACGACTGTCAGAATCAAGTAAAGACCGTTAAACAGATAAAGTTGCTGTGTCGTCATGCACAACGTTCGTCCGCCCAACGCTTTGGTTGACCGGGCCGCCGAATGGTACTGGAAGAAACCATATGAATTCCGCTTCGGCGGGTCCGGTCGAACAGATTGTTATGCCGCTGCGCGTCTTGAATCTCGTTCATGGCCTCGGCATCGTTCGCGCGACGCGGAAGCCAACGCCGTCACGCGTCTGGCTTGGAAAGTAAGTAGTGTCGCCGCGGTGCGCCGACCTCGTGGTGAACCATTCGTATGCAAACGAGCCGCCGCGGCGGGTCCGCGCGACGTCGTTTGACACCCGCAACATCGAATCCTCTACGTCTTCGGTCACGGCTTGATCAGACGGATACTTCTCCCGGCGATCGAGAGTCCACTCCCAGACATTCCCAAGCATGTCGAACAGACCCCATTGGTTCGGCAAGAGCTGGGCGACCGGATAAGTACGCTCTTTATGTGTGTTCCCATCGTACCAGGCGTATCGTGGCAATAAGCTGACATCATCTCCGAAGTGCCATGTCGTTTTTGTGCCCGCTCGCGCAGCATACTCCCACTCAGCTTCAGTGGGCAGCCGGTATCCTGTGCGGTGCAAGTAATCGGAAGGAAGTTCGATGCCCTTCGTCGGATCGATCTCGTCAGGATAGACCCATTGGTTCTTCGGGAGACCTGCGCGCTCGCTGATCCAGTTGCAGTACCGGGCCGCATCGTACCAACTCACGCCAACTTGCGGACTGTCAGGCGTCCGCGAGTACGTCGCGAAACGCGGCGGTTTGCCAAATCGTGCTGCGGTTGCAGCATTCCACCGCGCGCCGTAATCCGGAACCGCTGCGAGGAAGTGCGCAAACTGTTCGTTGGTTACTTCTGTGGTTGCCATCGCGTATGTTCTGGGAATCCTGACGCGATGCTGACTTTCATCTTGAGATCGACCACGCTCAGTCAGGGGAGCTCCCATCATGAAATCGCCGCCAGGTATAATTACCATCGTATGAGCATTCGGGCCTGAGTAAGAACGCAGTCTGCCCCTTGGTTGACCAGAACGCGAATGGGGTTTGAGCGGCGACGCAATAACCAGAACACACATGGCGCCGTAAAGAATTGTTTTGATTCTTGAGCGCATGCCCTTTCTGAAAGTCACGGTATCACTCGATCGTGTTGCGTTAATTAAGAAGGCATAACACGGAATTCACCTGCGAGGGGTGGCGTTCGAGGCGACGCCCATCGTCAGGTGCAACTCCTTGTTGGGTAGCTCGATCACAGGTGGTTACCAACTCGCCGCGCGCGACAAGCCCGTCATGCAGACTTGCCACCGGGCCTCATCAGAACCGCAACCCAGGGCCGAGAATTGTGACGAAGACGAGCACTGTCGTCGCGGCAAGGGCAATCCAGCCGAGGGACCGGTCGATCGCGAGCGGGACACCACTCGCCGGAGGGTAGCCTGGCCTTTGGAGCAGCTTCGTCATCCACGCGAGCGCCGAGGCGCCACCGAACGACGCCGCGGCCGCCGAGATAAGGACCAGCAGCGGACTCACCGGGTTGAGTGCCCCCGCAGCGACGTAGAGTACACCGC
>JACXTT010001703.1_pt1 | contig 36138 bp, 27 predicted proteins | sample 9270951 | NCBI WGS metagenome assembly JACXTT01 (sample SAMN15532306, study PRJNA645909) | rock metagenome | isolation source: weathered quartz diorite | place: Puerto Rico | collected 2017-06-21 | reverse complement strand
CTCCCCCCCGGCGGACCGATAATCCGAATTCCTTCGCCACGCCGCGGTTTGAATGAGAGGACAAATGTCCGAAAACTTGAACCATCGTTCCCGGTGTATGATGGCGAGATTGCCAGGCTTTCGACTGCAGTCCACGACCCACCCGACCGGACCTCTACGCCCAGCGAACCAAACCATCCCCCGAGCGAAGAATTGATTCCTTCCTGGTAAATGAATCCCGACATCATGAGAGTGTCCGGAAACGTGTACCCGATGTAGTCGATCGTGGGCGACGTACCATCGTACGTTGAGAATTCCTGCAGAGTGTCGCCCACCCCGACTGCCGGGAATCTGCGGTCATGGAGTACGTCGAGGGAGCTCTGGTTTGAAGCGCCGGGGATGCGGGACGCGATCGGGGCCCCCGACTCTGTCACATCGTACGCTGTGCCATAATTCCCCGCGACGATAGAAAATTGAATCGCAGGCGCAATTGTGTCGGCGCACCCTACCGTAAGCGCCGCGATGTACAGGCCCGGGGCTTGATACGTGTGTATCAAATCCGCGGCCGTAGAGGATGTGCCGTCTCCAAGATCCCAGGAGTACGATAGCGGCCTCCCGAGAGGGTCATGCGAGGATGACGCCTTAAAATCAGCTGCCAGCGGCGCCGGACCCATCGCTGGATCCGCCGAACCGACTGGGATCGGGATCACTCCGGGATTGGAATAGGTCACTCGCCGGACCTCTCCCCGGAAAATCGAGACATAGATCAAATCACCTGTCTGAGGGTCGAGCGCCATATCGACCGGCACACCCAGGTTATTCGCAAATGGTTGAACGGATATCCCGCCTGGGTCGAAACGCACCAACTTGATCCAGTCCGAAAAATCGGCGATGAAGCAGCCGCCCCTGTAGACCGGGGGATAGCGTGTTCCCGTGTAGAAGAGGGCCCCGATTGAGCAGGTGCCGGTGAAGCCAGCCGGTAGAGAGAGGGCGGGATTGCTGTGGTGCCATGTTACAACGGGATCGGTAAGGTTCCCCGTCGAGTCGAAGGAACACCACGTTGATGCCTCGGGGAGGTCGCCGTATCCGGACGTGACGTACGGCCCCTCATAGCATGGCCAGCCGAAATTTGAGCCGCCCTGCCCCGAAGACACGTCGAGCTCTTCCCAGGTATTCCATCCGCAATCGCCGATGAAAATATCTCCCGGCCGTGCGTCGGCGGGATGGACGCTCCCGGTTCCGGGCCTGATGGAAAATCGGAACGGGTTTCTGAGACCCCGCACCCACACCTTCGATCGGTTGTGTGTGCCGTCTCCGTCGTAGAGGGGGTTGGAAGGCAGGCCGTTACCCGAAGCGGGATCGATGCGAAGAATCTTCCCTGCCGGAGACCCGATCATTTGTGACCGGTAGGCACCGATATCCTGCTCGTGCGGCGCCCGTCCTGGAATGAAGGAAGCGCGGTCATTACCGCCGTCATCGGCCAATTCCGCGTGGGCCCCGTCTCCGGCGCTTACGAGGAGCGTTCCGTCCGTCGCGAACATAAGCGCGTCGATGGTGTGATCCCCTGAAGGGTTCACCACCCCATCCGACCAGGACTTTCCGAGGAGAATCAATCGAGTAGATGAATCGGCACGATTCGGATTGGATGCGTTGGCCGTAAAGCGTGACACACGCCCATAGCCTGCCGATCCATCTCCATGCTGATTCTCACTGTCGAGGTCGGTGACGTAGGCGAGATACATGTAGCCGTTGGTCTGAAAATTTGGATCCAGAGCTATCCCCATGAGACCGCGTGAATAATTGGAGAGAATCTCCGAAGAAAGGTCGATGAAGGGATCGGGGAGCTTGACGCCATTTTGAATGATATAGACCCGGCCCCCCTTTTCGGCAACGAAGATCCTGCCATCCGGAGCAATCGCGAACGCGGTGGGGAGGTTAAATGTGGATCCCGGCGCGACGTTCACGGAGGTAAAACCCGGTACAAAGACCGGGTCGGTCGAAGTTTTGGGCGCGTAGGCTGGCTTGCCGTTATGATCAAAGAACTGCGCGCTGGCCGTCGGACCTTCGATCACGCCGGCGAAGAGGAGAACGATCAGAAGTGGCACTCGCATGTAATTCCCCCGTTACACTATGTATCTGGAGCGGAAAAAATCGCGCACCCCTGCCGGTATGGTGTAATCCACCTCCGGCCGGAGTTGCTACCGATAGGGTACCGATCTTGCGGGCGAGTGAGAGAGCGGTCGGGGATAATACGCAATTCCGCTCACTGATGCAAGCGAACCCCGAGGAGTCGCTAAGCGGCTATCTGTCTGAATACCTCCCGGGCAATTTCTCTTGCACACGTCAGCCCGGGCGACTCGATGCCAATGAGGTTCACCAGACCCGGGAGTCCGCGCTCCCGTTCATTGCGGACGACAAAGTCGGCCACAGGAGCACCCGGCGCCTGAATCTTCGACCTGACTCCCACCTGATCCGGTGAGAGATCCTCCGGCTGAAGGGCCGGAAAGTACCGTGAAACGGCCCGATGGAACTTCTCGCGGCGAGTGTCATCGAATTTGTACCACTCGGCGGGGGGAACCCCCGGAGCAATGTACTCGGCGTCCGGACCCAGTTTCATCTGGCCTGATCTATCAAGAGTGATATGAATACCAAGGTCCGTGAGGCGTGGGTTCGGAACCGGATACACCAGCCGGGACACTAATCGGCTCTTCGACATGGAGACGCTATAGTAGTGCCCGCGGTTGGGATGCACCCTGTACCCGGCGGCATCGGTGTCGATCCCAAACGATTGGGCCACGCGGTCCGCCTGCACACCCCCGGCGTTGACGACGACCCCCGTGCTGAGGCGAATCTCGTCGCCGGTAGTGTCTTTGAGGCACAGGGCGAACGCACCCCCCTTTTTCTCACCTCCGAGAAACTCCACGCCGAATGAGATGTCGGCTCCCGCAGATCTTGCTTCGTGAAGGTAGGCCTTCATGAGCTCGTGCGAGTCGAGAATGCCGGTGCTCGGAACATCGAGGGCTGCGTGACACTCGATAGCAGGCTCAACCTTCCTCGCCTCCGTCCCGGATAGGATCCTCAGTCCCTGAACACCGTTTGCCGTTCCCCGCTGGTGGATGCGCTCTATCTCAGGAACTTCATCGGGGCTCACGGCCACAACGAGCTTTCCGCACCGGTTGTGCCAGACGCCGAAGTCGGCACAATCATCGTATGTGGTCTTGTTCCCTGCCAGGCAGAGGCGTGCCTTGAGCGATCCCGTCGGATAGTAAATTCCCGAATGGATCACCTCGCTGTTGCGGCTGCTCGTCTCCTGCCCGAACGATTCGTGCCGCTCGACCAGAAGCGTTCTGTACTTGCGTGCCGCGCTCTCGAACGCGCAGGCAAGGCCGACGACACCGCCGCCGATTATGACAACATCAGCATCCACGCTCAGACCCTCAGCGCCTTTGGCAACACCTTGAGATGAATTACAGCCAGATGAATCAATCTTTTATCGATCGATAACACTCCTGCGAGCAAATAGACGGGCACGCGGATCACGATTCCGGCCGCGACGATCCATTTTACAGCGCCGAAATAGGTCGGCGAATAATGCTTTTTGAAATAACGCAATTTACTCGTGAAATTGGCAAGGGCAAACGCCAGGGGATTCGCCCAGGCACTACCGCCCACACGGTGAAATCCGGATGCATCGGGGCAGTACATTACCCGAAGACCCGCCTGCCGCGCTCTGAGACACAGATCGGCATCCTCGTAGTACATAAAGAATCGTTCGTCGAACCCTCCCAGAGCTTCGAACGCATCACGACTGACCACCATGCACGCTCCGGAAACTGCATCAACTTCCCGTGCAGTCCGCGGTTTTTGGGTAGACAGCAACTTTGAAATTGCGTAGGGGAGAATTGCCTCGATCAGGGCCGATCCCCATGTGGGCGTCTTCCAGCATGAACCCTGCTGTCGCCCCGCTTTATCGACCATCCTACACCCCACGATTGAGGCACCGGGGTATTTCCTGAGAAAGCCTGTAAGGCCGGTAAAGAAATCCGGGTCCAGATCCGTATCCGGATTAAGGAACATGATGTACTCGCGTCTCGAGTGGGCTGCGCCCTGATTCGCCCCCGCAGCGAAGCCCTTATTCTCCCCATTGTGCATGAGCTTAACTGCTGGAAACTTGCTGCATATGCTGGAGACGGAGGAATCTGTCGAGGCGTTATCGACAACAATGACAACAAGATCCTGGACGGTTCTGCCACTCACCCCGAGGGAATGGAGACAGCGGAGGACATCGACACCACTGTTAAAGTTGACGATGACGACGGAAAGACTTATTGATGCTGGGTGTTCCAAGGAAGCCCTCTACCTCCTTAGGGCCGGAGAAGAATCGGGGGAGAGATCAAAGTAGAGCGGGAGATACCCGTCTCTCCCAATAGGCGAGCAGATCCCTCAACGTGTCTCGCGGCGGAATCTTCGGACGCCATCCGGTCGCCGATTCGAGCAGGTAGGCGCTTCCAACAACTTCCATGACCTCTGCTGCCCGTTGTCGCTGTGGATCAAGGACAATCTCAACATTGATATCTGAGATCTCCAGGAGCATTTCGAGGATCCGGCTGATCGATACCGCCTTTCCCGAACAGACATTGAACACCCCCGACGCCAACGGTCTCTCAAGCATGAGATCGTACGCCCTGACAACATCCCTCACATCGGTGAAATCCCTCTTCGGAGTCAGGTTACCAACCTGTAATTTCGGTTCGCGCAGCCCCGCTTTGACTTCCACGATCTGCTTGGCGAATGCGGAGCTGACGAATAGATCGCTTTGACCAGGCCCAATATGATTAAATGGACGTGCAACAACTACGTTCAAGTTGAAGGAATTGCGATATTGTTGGGCAATGAGATCAATACAAGCCTTGCTTGCCGCATAGAGATTATTGGGATTGATAGCGCACTTCTCGGTAATCGGTAATTGCGCCTGGTCAACTGCGCCGTAGACCTCCCCGCTGCTGACTATCAAAATGGAGCAGTCGGGACACACTTTCCTGACGCTTTCCAAGAGATGGACTCCCCCCTGGATATTTGTCCTAAACGTTGACTCAGGGTCCTTCAGAGCGGTGGGTACGAAAGCCTGGCCCGCAAGGTGAAAGATCTTATGGGGCTTGATTTCCCCCACGACGCGCCGGATTCGTTCAGGATCGACGACATCCGCCTCGACTATCTCGATGCGGCCTTTAAACGCCTCCAGGCGAGACGAAACCGGTCGTTTGATGACAAGGCCGAAGAGCCGGATGTCAGCCTTTGTCAGAAGAATCTCGGCGAGATGAGAGCCGACGAAACCCTCAATCCCGGTGACGAGGATGTTCGTCAACTGCGCTGTATCCTGCGGGCTCTTCTCATGAGCTCGAGATCACCTTCAACCATCATTGAGACCAGTTGGTTGAAGGATATTTCAGGTTTCCACCCTAATTTCCGCCTGGCTTTGGACGCGTCTCCCCTCAGTTGGTGTACTTCCGCGGGCCGGTATAGGTCGCGATCGATAACAACATGTTTCTTCCAGTCAAGGCCCGCCGCCTCAAATGCCTTCTCCACAAACTGCTTCACCGAGTGGGATTTCCCCGTGGCAATGACAAAGTCCTCAGGAGTTGGACGCTGAAGCATCAACCACATCGCACGCACGTAATCGCCGGCGTAGCCCCAGTCGCGCTTCGCCGCCAGGTTTCCCAGATGCAGCTTCTTCTCAATCCCGAGTTTGATCGCGGCCGCGCCGTGAGTAATCCGGCGCGTGACAAATTCTTTGCCCCGGCGGGGAGACTCGTGATTGAACAAGATCCCGGAAACGCAAAACATATCGAAGCTTTCACGGTAGTTCACCGTGATAAAATGTCCATAGACCTTCGCCACACCATATGGACTTCGGGGATAGAACGGCGTTTTTTCAGTCTGTGGGGTTTCCTGTACCTTCCCGAACATTTCGCTACTGCTGGCCTGATAGAATTTGATCTTTCTGTCGATTAACTTAACCGCTTCGAGCATCTTTGTCACACCGAGGGCGGTGAACTCGCCGGTAAGGGTGGGTTGGCTCCAAGAGGCCGGGACGAAGGATTGCGCGGCGAGATTATAAACCTCGTCCGGTTCCGATGCTTCGAGCGCGGCTATGACCGAGAGTTGATCAAGCAAGTCCGCCTGCAAGAGAGTAATTCTCGAGCGCAGATGCTCGATCCGTTCAAAACTCTCCGTGCTGGCCCGACGGACAACTCCAAACACCTTGTAACCCTTCGCGAGAAGAAACTCCGCAAGATAAGAGCCGTCCTGACCGGTGATGCCAGTGATTAGGGCACGCTTCATAAATTCGATCCAATATTGTCCTTAACTGTCCAGGGGGTGATTTAGTCGAGCTATAGCGCCAAATTGTATTTCCCCATCAACACGATAGATCTTCGGCGTTCCATTTCTACTCTGGGACTTACTGTCGGATGTGACTGAATGTAGCGCGCCGTAAGACGCACGCAAGATATAAAAAAACCTTTAGATGACCGCGCTTGTTCATCCACGCCTCGAGATCATCTGGGAGTCGATCACGCGCTCGATCGCTTTGATGTTCTTGGAGAGATTAAACTCCTGTTCGACGCGTGTACGAGCCGCCCTTCCTCTCGCTAATCGTTGATCCCCATCGTATATGAGTTTCAAGACAGCGTCGCTCATCCGCCGAACATCAAGTGAATCAATGAGAATTCCACATTCCTTCGTGATTATCTCGGGGATTCCGCCCACCGCGAACGCAACAACGGGCTTCTTGCACGCCATCGCTTCCATGACAACGAGTGGAAACGGATCTTCTCGGGCCGTGGAAACATAAATGTCCATCGCGCCAAAATAATCCCCGACACTCTGAATGTTTTCCAAAAAGACGACGTCACCAGCTAACCCAAGCCGACCAAGCATCCCGAGATAGTTCTTATAAAACTCATGATCCTCTGTTGTTCCAAGAACAAGGAATTTTAGCTTCTTCCCCGCCGAAACTGAGATCTTCAACAAGGCTGCCAATTCCAGAAATAGATCGCTCCCCTTCATATGAGTAATTCGTCCCGCGGTTCCGATCACGGCGCAGTCATCAATCCCCAAACTATGTCTCAATGCATCACCCCCGCCTTCAAGAGGGAACTTTTCGAGATTGATCCCGGCACGGATCGTGTGAATCTGCTCCTGACTAAAACCTTGCCCTTCAACGAGGTAGTGTTCAACTGCCTCGGACACGGCAATGTACGTATTTGACAATCGCTTGACCATCATATGTTCGACACTGCTCAATCCTTCGAATCCCATGGAAAGCTCATGGACATGCGTAATCGTGGGGATTCCAAGGAGTCGTGCATACACAAGCCATTTGGCGGTGTGAATGGTATTGCAGTACACAAGATCGGGCCGTATCTTGTTAAGATACCTGAAGCGGCTTGCCGCACGTTTAATTTCTCGCCAGTATCGGGGCTCCTCGGGGAAAAGGGGGCTTATGTAGGTAGCGCCGAGTTCGCTAAAGCGGTGGACAAGCGGACCTTCCCCTCCCAGGATGAAATACGACCGGTACTTACCCTCATCGAGGAGGGCCGCGATGTCATGGAGCAACAGCGGCGCGCCGCTCAGCGTAGCGCTGTGTGAAAGGAATAGAATAGTTTTCAAGGGCGACAAGTTCGCAATCGCTCCAATGCGCGGCACGGCGTATGGTGTCGAGCAGGAATATTACCTGCGCGCATCGAATCGAAATTCATGAAGAACACCCTCAACAATTACTTCCGCCGCCTAAAACCAACCCTCGGTTCTCGTGGGTTCACCCGCTGTGAAGTCCTGCCTAATCTGGCTGAACTTGCCTGTTCACTTTCAGCTAATCTCGCCACAGGTGAATGAGACGATCATATTCCCCTTGGCTGAGAGTTTTCATTGCACACCATGCGATTAACTCTTTCTGGATAGATTGCCATGACGAGAATATGCTCTCGCCGCCCATGAGCCGCTCCCCTCGGATGCTGTACGCAGCCAATGATATCGTGTCCTTCGATGCAATGCAGAACAAACGGTATTCATGAATTGGAGAACTTATTAGAAGAATCCTCCTCCATCCGATACGTTTGATAATGTTTCGCGCTTCCCGCCAATTCGTAATAGAATCATAGGAGAGACTATCAGAAAACACGCATGTGTTCGGTATTCCCTGGATCAGTAGAATCTCTTTCATATTTCTCGATCCATGCGGATTATTTTGTTTTCGCCATCCTCCCACACAGATGATGTTTTTAACGACTCCGGCCCTGTAAAGGTTCGCTGCAGTGGTGATCGCCTGGTAGGTCTCCGCCCCCACGCCCTGCAGCATTCCAGAATCACGGAAGAAAACAACAGCGGAGTCATATGGCCCTTCAAGGTCTTGAGCACCGAGAAAGTCCGACACGAGAAGGTAGTAGTAGAGGGAGCAGGCAAGATCGGCGCACATAAGGATTGAGATCACTGCACCCAAGGCTTTCCACCTGCTGGTTGAGCGACCTTTAGGGTGAATTCGGATCGAATTCAATCGTCCCATGGATCTCCCAATGACAGGAGTCCTGCTCGTTCATTGGGGAGGTGGCCCATCCTTAGTTGGAGCGGGGATCTTTGTTGCCGTGAATCCTCATGAATTCCTCCAATCTTGACTTCCAAACATCGGCTGCCTCCTCCAAGGGAAGGGCATAATTGCTCAAGTCATCTTTCGCATTTTGGGCAATTTGCCTCATCCGTTCGGGGTTCTCCAGCGCATATATTACTGTGGCAAGGTAATTTTCTTCATCCAGAGGATCATAAATCAGACAGTTGTGCTCGTGTTTCCAGAAGAAGGAGGATGGGTCATACTTTGAAACAATCACCGGGATGCCATATGGGACCGTATCGAGAGTTACCCCTGCGAGACCACTTGCCCCTATTACGAATCCGGCAGCAGATAAATGATCCTCAAACTCATCCCTCCAACCGGTAAACTCGATCTTGTCCGAGAAAGCAGAACATAAAGACCGGAAATGATCAATCTTTGATCCACCGCCGATCACAGTGAACCGTGCCTGCGGGTGGGTCCTCGTGACCTTTCCCAACACAGAAAAGAGCTGGTCTCCAATACCCTTGTACTTCATGTGATAGGAATGGTTTTCCAGCCGCCCGATCACAACAATCCTCGCCGCGGGCGGACTTGAGGACCTCGGACGGATTGGTATGGTTCGGTAGAGCATGGGCACGTATATCTCCTCGAACCTGAACTTGTCCCTCCACATATTCATTTCATCGTCCTGGAACATGCTGAGAACGTATTTGACTCTCCCTGCAATCAACATGGTGAGCCATCCCGGCATATTTCTCACATCGGAACCTCTGACCGTAGTGAGTATAGGCATTTTTCGCCCCAGTGCGAGCCGGGCAACAAAACCCACCTGCAGCCAGTTGGCCCACACGAGATCGATCCGCTGTTTGCGAACGTACTTTCGTATTTCAAAGAGATAAGTCATGAAAACAAACATCGTCGCTATTACATCCAGTGGGTTCTTGAAATCATAGAGCGCATGGTGCCGATACGCCGGAGTATATTTAAGAAGGGGTGAGTGGAATCTTGTCACAACGATGCCCTGACCGCTTTCACTCTCCGGGAGTCCCATCCTGAGCGGAGCAAGAACATGCACATCATAACCCGCCTTCACAAGGCAAAGACAGTCCGTGTGCATGAAAAACCCACCTCTCTTTGCTTCGTTGAGATTTGTCAGGGCCGGAAAAGACGTGGTGAGCACGAGAATAGTTTTTTTCATGCCACGGCTCAGGCCAGTGGGGTGGGTACATATTTCTTGGTGCTCAAGACAGCCCCCGCCGCAATCCCTGCAAGATACACCATACCAGTCACAAGAAGCCTCTGAGCCATCACAGTTGCAACAACCGAGCTCTTAGACATTCCAAACGAGTTGAGGTAGAAAAACATCGAGGCATCTTGCGCTCCCAACCCCATAGGTATCATGGAAAGAGCACCGAGGATAAAGGAACTCGCATCGGCTGTGATGATCTTCCAGAGCGAAATATCGGACCCAAGAAAAGAGATAATTCCCTGGAGAAAGAGTCCGCTCAAGAATGTATTGAGTCCATAAAACAGAAGCAGTGTCACGGCACTTCGCGCATTGAGCAGCGCGATCGATTCGCGCATCTCCGATAGGAACTTGCGTACCCTGCTCTCTTCCCTTCCCTTCTTCAAAAAGAGAGACACTCCTAGGACAAACAGCACTCCAAGTATTCCGGCAATCAGGAGAGCAGGAACGGGCAAAATGTTCCGTCCAAGATACTCTGCTGATCCGATTCCTGCAATGAGCAACGTGAAAGCATTCCCGGCAAAGAAATCGATCATGAGCATCGCGGAGGATCTGGAGTAATCGACATTCTCGAGCTGTTTCAACAAGTACGCAGTCACCGGATACCCTACTTTGCCGGGAGCGGAGCTTTGTGCGAGGGCAGAAGAGAAATAGATCAGAACAATATGTTGTACCTTCACTCGATAACCCAGGGAATTAAGCAGAAAAGCGTTCTTGAGAACCTGATTGAGACTTATCGACAGGAAAACGACGATCAAGAGAATTAACTGCCAGGGACGAAATGATAACAACACGTGGATAACATCACCCACCCGTATCCCCGTCAGCCACAGCAGGATCAATGCCACAACGAAGATGAATATGAATGCAAACCTTCGTACGAAACGAGAAACCTCTTCCATCATCTGCATCATTCATTAATCTGAGGTGTAAGATCGGAAGGGAGGCTCCTTCGGGGCGAATGACCCAACCACCCGTAAGGCCGGAATCATCTCTCTGCAGCTTGTGGGCTTAGCTCGTTTTCCAGTTGCTGCTTGTCCGGGAAGTTGACGAGAACGCCCAGGTCTTTTCCCTGGTAGACGACCATGCTTCCAAGAGCCACAGCAGATGCGTGTCCGGTTCTCACAGCCTGGCCGATGTGCTCAACAGATCCTGCTCCCCCATGTGCAATCACCGGAATGGACACTGCATCTACCACCATCCTCAGGAGTTGAAGGTCGAACCCTCCCCATGTCCCTTCTTTGTCGATTGATGTGAGAAGAATCTCGCCAGCACCCAGGCCCTCAACCTGTCTGGCCCATTCGACCGGGCTCTTTTTCTGGTTGACTGTTCCGGAGCGGCTCCACACCTCATATTTTCCAAAGAAGCTCCTTCTTACATCAACAGCGATGATAATGGCCTGGCTGCCGAAAACTTTCGCAAGGTCTTGGATAATTAAGGGTTTGTCAAAAGGAAAGGAGTTCAGGACCACCTTTTCAAACCCGATGCGGAAGATTTGTTCGGCAGTCTGTATGTCCCGTAACCCGCCTCCGTACGAAAGCGGCATGAAGCATTCATTCGAAATCTCCTGGAGAAATGAGAGATTTGGTCCTCGGTTTTCCTTGCTGGCGGTAATGTCGAGGAAGGCGAGTTCGTCGACTTCTAATTCGTTAAAGATTCGGCAGGTATTAAGGGGATCTCCGATATACCCGAACTTGTGAAACTTCACCGTTTTCACCAGAGACTCCCGGCGCAGGAGCAGGCACGGGATGACCCTGGTTCGTAACACAATTACATCTCCACGAAGTTCTGAAGAAGTTTCATTCCAAATTTGTGGCTTTTCTCCGGATGAAACTGGACGCCATAGATGTTGTCTTTGTGAACTCCTGAGTCGAACTCGAGTCCATAAAAGGACTTCAGCATCGAGTCTTCTTCATTGTCAACACGAACATAATATGAATGGACAAAATAGAATCTGAACTCCCCATCAAAGCCCCTCGTGAGAGGAGTGCCATTCACGTTAAATACAGTATTCCAACCCATATGAGGAACCTTAAGTCCCTTGTCCCGATCAAATTTGAACTGCCTCGTCGTTGCCGGCACCCACCCGAGGCCCGGCAGTTTTCCTTCCTCGCTTCCCCTCGTTAAGAGTTGCATACCGAGGCAGATCCCGAGGATCGGGACTCTCTCACCCATCGCCTTTTTATTCAGCACGTTGAGAAGTCCCAGGAGACGAATCTGCTCGATAGCTTTGTCGAAATGCCCGACTCCGGGCAAGATAATCCGCTCGGCTCTTGCAATCTCGTCTTCAGTTGACGCGATGGTACTCTGAACGCCGACCTTCTTGAGCATGTTCACAATCGAACCCAGATTGCCCATGCCATAGTTGACGATCGTGATGATCATGTTTCACTCTTTGATGTATACTTGATGTAGAAGCTCATGGGGACGAGGTTCGCCTTTGCGAGAAGATAAAAAAGCCATCGCAACCGTTCAAACAATTTCTTGTAAGTTGGATAGTCGCGATATGTCTTGAGGGGCGCACTCATCAACTTCTCAAACTCATGATCGGAGAATCCCAGCCGTTTCTTGAAATACTCGAGAAGCTCTGCCTCCATGTACGGAGGTTCACCGTATACCTTCAGGGCATCTGCCCGCCTCATCAATCCTGATCTCACAGCGCCGGACAGACTATTATATCTGTTGTCTATTCCAAATCGCTGGGGAAGATAGTAACTTTGCATGAAGGCGGTCATCCTGTTTTCGAGGTGGTGCCCTCCATAGTACTCCCACCCGCATTCTCGCTCGAGAAATGCACGCGCTTCCTCTTTGGAATAGGCGAGGTACCAGAGAGGGCGGATCTTCTTGATCCTCTTGACGAGAACCCAGTTCATGAAGGCAAGAAAGGTCATGTTCGGGAATGTCCTGATCGGGTAAGAGCCAAATTTCTTTTGGATACTTTTGATATACTTCCCGTCAACATAAAAGGTCCCCAGAGGAGAAATACCTTCCGCCTTGTACGAATGCCCTTCGAGGACATATTTGATCTTGTGCTTTGCCGCGGCGCGATAAAGCACTTCTGCAAGGGCGATGTCGGTTGGACCATCAAGCTCTGGCACCCCCGCCTTAAAAAAAGACTTGAAGATATCGTCAGACTCCTTATTATCAACAACGTGGGTATGGAGGTCGACGCCGAGTTTTCCTAGGACCTTTCGTATATTTTGTGTGGCGATCGCGGAGTTCCAGGTATTGTCATAGTGAACAGCCAACGGACGCAATCCGTATTTCTTCGCGATGTAGACCATGTACGACGAATCTGTTCCACCGCTAACTCCCACCAGGCAGTCGTACTTCTTACCGCGCCCTTCCCTTTTTATTTGTTCGACAATCCGAGCGAATTCTTTCTCTCCCTCCGGCGTGCCCGTATGATACTCGTCTTGCAACCGTTCCACCATTCGGCAATAGTTGCAAACTCCATGCTCATCAAATTCAATAGCGGATACTTTTTCATCGTAGATACAACGTTTGCACAACCTGAGGGATTCCTCCGTGCCTTTTTGCGACGGTAGGGTTTCTTCGGCTGTGATTACCCCGGATCCTTGGGTCGCTGACTGTCTGGCAACTGCTCCATGTAGCTCCTGTTCCCGTACCCTCGACATCTGATGGTCTCCTTTATATACTCCGGCCAAAAACGTCTCCAATCGCCAATTCGCGTGACTCGACGAAATGCCGTGCAGGCATCGAGGCGCCCTCTTCCCTCCCTATCTGCGTCAACAGAAGGGGATGATCGTCTTTTCCGGTGGCGACAAGGAGACCATTCAACGGGCCGGAATCGACGAGCATCATTATTTCCCCTGGAGCGTAAATCTTCTCGTGCAAAGGTTTATAATCATAGAGCTTGGCCTCCCAAACCCAGTATCTCTTCCCACGGCAGAACGAGAACGCACCGGGATATGGTTTGGTTTGCGCCCGGATAAAATTATATGTCTGCCAGGAACTCTGACTCCAGGAAATCTCGCCATCTTCCGGTCGACGCTGCGGCATGATGCGCCTCTTGCTCTCGTCCTGGACTACGAGCGCGACGCCTTCCCGAGTTGCAAATTTCGGCAGGTACTCTCCGATCAGATCCAAGCCGTGTTCTTCAATTCGGCGATAGAGAGTTTCAATCGTATCATTCAACCTGATGGGCTCTTCCTTCTGCCCGATGATCGGTCCGTTGTCGACTCCAGCCTCAAACATGAAGAACGTCATGCCTGCTTTTTGTTCTCCGCTGATGATCGCCCAGACCAGCGGGGCGCCCCCGCTGTAATTTGGAAGGAGAGAGGCATGCAAGCCGGCTGTCGGAGCCAATGTACGGATGGCTCGGGGCACCATGTGATACCAACCAGCGACAAGGATGAATTCGGGAGACCAGGATCTCACGGACTCCAGGACAGCCGGTTCGGTCATCTTCCCCTCCATGACATAATATGGAATGCCGTGCTCTTCTGCAAGGGGGCACACATCAGCATAGAGGACATTCCTAACGCCTTCGGGACGATACGATATCGAGAATCGTTCCCGATTTGTCACGACACCCACTACCTCGCACGTGGAAATGGTCAGCAAGCGCTCGAAGCATCTCAATCCGAATCGTGAAGCACCTATGAACACGACTCTCATGTGAGACTTCTCTTCAACCGCGTCATGGGTTGATGGCCACGATCGTGATTCCCGCTTCCTGCACGTTGAGATGTTCTATGCTGAGCCCGATATCTGCACACCACGTCCTTACTTCTTCTGGTGTGTGCCGATGGCAATTGAGAGGCCGGAACCAATCAAAATTGATGTGATTCATCTCCTCGATTGTGTATTCGGGGCGGTAGTAAAGTTTGCATATGTTCCAATAAAAAAACCGCTGGAGATCATACCGTCCCTTCTTGATTCCGAGATAGGGGATGTCCTCAGGCACGTTCAGATCGGCTTGCAGCTTCCCCAATTCGACACCAAGGAGCGTAAGAGCCCTCAACGACTCCCACGCTTGATCGTCGGTCAAACTCGCGAGCTGTTGACGAACATGATCGTCCGTGAATTCTCGAATGACGGCCTTTTTAGCATACACATAACACATGAAACGCCCTTGTTTCTTGAGCTTGCGGGCAAGATATTTGAAGGACTTTTCAGTATTGTCGGTATGATGTAGAACTCCCTCTGAGAAAATGACATCGACCGACTCATCCGGCACGGGAAGATCCAACAGGTTCGCCTTCAGAAATTCTCCTTCATAGCCAGCTTCTCGAAACCGAACCTTTGCCACTTCCACCGAGTCTGAAATGTCCACTCCCAGATAGTCATGTGCTTTCAGATGGTCGCCAAAGAATTGCAAGGCCGAGTACCCTGATCCGCATCCGGCATCCAGTATGATCTTGCGCCCGCCTGCGAGCCATCTCGACAGGCGTTTGGGATCATTGTCGCAGTAGCGCTCGAAGAGCCACCTCCGCGCATTCGACCTCACCGCATCGGATTCGTAGGTGTCCCGCTTGGACCATTTGAAGTTGAATGTGTCTTTTGTTTGGTCCTGGGATGCTGAATGTTTATCGCGGGAGGATGAGACCGATTCTCGTATTCCGAGCCGTTCCAGTGCTGACATTATTCGTTCCCCTGACTCTTGGAGATGGATCGCATTCAGGTCATGTATGCACGCAGCCAGGCTTCGAAGTTCAGCAGGGACCAGATGAAAAGCCGCCTGTTCACGCGACTGCTCATGTGCTCTTCAACAAGCAACTGAACCGCGCCCGGATCGAGGAACTCATAAATTCGCGCATGTTTGTCAAATATAATCTTGCGTACGTACTCTATACTGTCTCCTCTGAACCATGAAGCATCGGGCGCAGAAAATCCTTTCTTTTCGGCGTTTGTGATACTATCCGGAATGTGGCGCCCCATTACTTTTCTCAGGATTAGTTTCCCGTCATTTGTCTTCAGAAAATACTTGTGATCTTTTGCGGGTTCGTTCTCATCAATCCTCGTGACATCTGAAAGATTCCCCAGCTTCAATTTGACCGGAATCTGCAGCGCAAAATCCACAAGGTCATTGTCCAAGAACGGCACCCTGGTTTCCAGACCATGGGCCATGCTGAGCTTATCCTCCACGACCAGGAGTCCGTGCAGAAAAGTCCGGAGTTCAAAGTATAACGAGTGATTTATGGAATCCTCCGGAGAATCAATACTCTGGACCTTCCCTTTGAATACATCCCGGAAAATGTCTCGCGTGCACACATGATTGACATCTTTCCATACGGGGTCAAAAATTCGCCGGATCTGCGTGTTGTCAATTAGACGTTGCCAATACCTGTAATATTTATCTATGTAGTCGTCGAATCCATTGTTCACCACGGCCCGATAATATCGCCAGGGATACCCCCCAAACAGTTCGTCTCCTCCGGCACCCGACAGAACGACCTTTACGAATCTGGATGCCAATTGAGCAACATAGTAGTTTGGATAACTTTGGCCCACGCGGGGTTCCTCCAGATGCCACGCAAACTTTGGCATGATCCGTTCCATGTCCCCCGATTTTAACACCATCTCGTAGTGCTCGGTCTTGAACAAATACGACATGTACTCAGACTTGGCCCTCTCGTCGAAGCCGAGCTCGAGTCCAGACGCTGAACTTAAGTCAAATCCGCAGGTAAAAGTCTTGATGTAAGGTAATTCCTTGGCGGCGATCGCAGTCAGGGACCCCGAATCCATCCCACCACTGAGGTACGAACCCACGTCGACATCGGACACCAACTGTCTCTTCACCGCTTGCCGGAACAGTCTATCAAGTTCCTCAATGTATTCCTCGTTCTTTTTGGGAGCTTGAGGCTCGGTGAAGTTAAAATCCCAGTACGACACTTTCTCGATGTGTCCCAAGCTGTCGCCAAGCCTGACGGTACCGTAATGACCGGCGGGAAAAAGCTTGATCGCCTTGAAGAAGGTCCTGTCGGTGAAGATATTTTGAAACGTAAAATATTCGATCAGGGCTTCCAGATCCAGTTCTTTTTTTATCCCCGGATGGGTCAGTATTGCCTTCTGCTCCGAAGCAAACAGGAGAGTCCCGTCAAGCATGGCGTAATACAATGGCTTGATTCCGTACCTGTCCCGCGCGATAAATAGTTGCTGCCGTGTCTTGTCCCAGATGACAAATGCAAAAAGACCGTTAAATCGGGAAAGGCAGGCTGGCCCCCACTTTACATAGGCATACAGCGCTACCTCAGTGTCAGTTCTGGACCTGAAACGAAATCCATGACTCTCGAGTTCAACACGTAATTCTTGGAAGTTGTATATCTCGCCGTTGTATGTGATGGCGTATTGACCGTCCTGCGTAATCATCGGTTGATGTCCAGATGGAGACAGATCGATGATCGCAAGACGACGGTGCCCCAACCCCACAAAACTATCGGTATAGAAGCCCTCACCATCAGGGCCCCGATGAGCAATTGCATCAGTCATATTCCGTAACTGGATGGGAGATGCAGGTTCTCCCTTGAGATTAAAGAGGCCGGCTATTCCGCACATCAGATCTCCATCGGTAAGGTAGAATTGTAACCGTTCCCAGACAGCCCTGGTTCACGCACTCTCCTTCAAGGCACATACGACGTACTCAAAATCCTCTGACGACATCCTGTTATGAAGAGGTATGGCGATCGTACATCTGTCGCAATCTCGTGCTCCAGGGTAATCGTCCGCCTTCAGCCCAAAACGTTCCCTGTAGAGGCCGAGCATATGTACCGCGTGCGTGCCCGGCCTGGTGCTTATCCCCTTTGATTGCAGGTACTCCATGAGATCATTCCGCTTCATCGGTGCCTTGCTCTCGTCCACAAAGCAAACATACGACTGCCATCCATGCGTATAACCCGCCGGCACGGCCGGTCGGCGCAACCAGCCGATTTTCGAGAGCTCGGAGTCATAAAAGGTTGCCCACCGCTGCCGTTCAGCGATAAAAGCGTCCATTTTCGCAAGCTGTGACAATCCTACTGCCCCTTGAATATCTGTCATTCGGTAATTGAACCCGAGAAGGTTGAATTCCGGGAGGAGATAAGGACGTGGGCCACGATGGCGTTCCTCCTCCGAGACGGCCGCACCATGGTTGCGCAGCATTGTGACATTGGCGGCTAATGTCTCGTCATTGGTCGTCACCATGCCCCCCTCGCCGGTCGTGACCGACTTCCGGGGATGAAACGAGAATGCAGCGGCAAGCCCTAGCGATCCTGCCGGCCGCCCATGGTACGCGCTGCCGGACGCACATGCGGCGTCCTCAATGAGAGGGATCTCAGGAGCAGTCGACGCAATTGCATTCATGTCGGCGCACAGCCCGAAGAGATGAACGGGGATGATTGCCTTCGTCTTCCCTCTGACCTTTGATGCAAGCTGCCCAGCATCAAGATTAAATGTCGTTGGGTCGACGTCGACAAACACCGGCGTCGCACCGCAATACAAGACGACGTTTGCAGTGGCAACCCACGTAAACGCGGGAACTATGACCTCATCGCCGGGCCCAAGTTTCATCCCGGCGAGAATGAGATGCAACGCGGTCGTACAGCTGGAGCAGGCGACAGCGTACTTCACACCATGGCGCTTCGCGAAACGTTTCTCGAACTCTGCAACCTTAGGACCCTGCGTCAGCCAACCCGACATCAATGGTTCACGGACAGCAAGCCACTCTTCTTCCCCGGTGCAAGGGACTGATATTTGTATCGTTCTTTTATCCATCTGTCATCCCCGCGAGTCGTCGTCTTCGATCCACGTCCTCTTTGTGACTCTTTCGCCACTCAATTAGTTTTTGAAGGCCGGACCGGATATCTACTCGAGCTTTGAAACTAATCTCCGATTCCGCTTTTCGGGGGCTCCCCACTCGCGTATTCACAAAGGTGGTGCCGGCCGGCTCGTACTGAATCTTCAGTTTTGATCCGGTAACTTCAAGGATGAGTTCGGCCAATTCCCTAATGGTAGTTTTCAATCCTGTCCCGACGTTATAAAAGGCGTCCTTCGTGTCTGCCTTCATTGCGCAGACATTCGCCCTTGCACAATCCGAGACGAAGACAAAGTCATACGCCTGGGATCCGTCCCCGTAAACAACGGGAGGCAGTCCCTCATCGAGGCGGTCAAGGATCTTCATGATGACGGCGATGTACGCACCCCGATAATCCTGCCGCGGTCCGTAGACATTCATATAGCGTAGACCAACGTAGTCAAATCGCTTGTCTGAGTCTTTGTAGCGATGGTAGAGCGCGCGGCACATATGCTCACCGGCAATTTTAGTCGCTCCGTAGAAGTTGGTATTGTTGTAAGGGTGGTCTTCCGTCATCGGTTCTTCAACGGCGTCTCCATAGACCGAGGCCGAAGAAGAGTAGACGAGCCTACGCACGCCGTTATTGATGCAGGCCTCGAGAACATTAAAGGTGCCCGCCACGTTGACCTCAAACGCGGAACGGGGATAGTCGTAGCAATGAAGAAGCCAGAGAGCTGCGAAATGAAAGACACCGTCGATACCACGCATGGCTACATCGAGTATATCCCGATGCATTAGTTCACCACCTAACCCGAATACTTTCACGCGAGGGTCTTTGAGGGCCTGAGATAAGTTCTCATAGCTTCCCCTGGTGAAATTGTCGAAGATTCTGATTTCGGCCGCCTCCTCCTTCAGGAGCTCGTCAACGGTGTGGGATCCAATGAGCCCTGCACCTCCGATCACAAGAAGTTTCTTCCCTTTCAAATCCATTCAGTTCCCTCTGAATTGTTCGTCGCGCAATTAATCAAAGAAGGATTTTATCCGGTCAATGACATAGCCAGTTGTTGCTTCGTTCTGCAGAGGTTCGATGGGTAGACTGAGGACACAACTGCTGGCTTTTTCAGCATTGTAGAGCATCCCTGCGCTCTTAGAGCGGTTGTTGCCGAACACTTTCATCCGATGAAGCGGCACAGGGTAGTAAACCATGGTCGCTATTCCATGATCCTTTAGGAACGATTGAAGTTTGTCGCGCTCGGGCACAGTGATCGTATACTGATGATACACGTGCGACGAGTCCGAACAATACTCGGGAAGGATGACCGAATACTGATTGAGCTTCGAGAACCCTTGACCATATGCCTCTGCGATTCTCTTTCTCCTGCTATTGAACTCATCGAGATACCCTAACTTCGCGAGGAGAATCGCCGCCTGAAGTGTGTCAAGTCTCGCATTGTAGCCGACGTGATTTGCGTCGTATTTGTCCTTCCCGCCGTGCTTGAGCAGCATCCGCACAATTTCGGCCACTTTATCGTCGTTGGTTGAGACCAGCCCCCCGTCGCCAAATCCTCCCAGATTCTTGGAAGGAAAGAAGCTGAATGCGCCGGCTGTTGCCACCGAGCCAAGCTTCCGGTTGTTCCAGGTTGCACCGAATGCTTGTGCTATGTCCTCGACAACAAAGAGCCCAAACTCTCCTGCCAGCTTCATCATTTCATCCATATTGCACGCCTTGCCGTACAAGTGGACAGGGACGATTCCGACGACTCTGGAAGACTTGACGGTCAGGTATTGGCGGATTTGAGTCGTATCGATGTTGAACGATGACGGATCGATGTCGACAAAGACAGGAGTAGCTCCGGATCGCAGAATAGCGTCCCCTGTCGCCGTAAAGGTGAATGGCGTCGTAATGATCTCGTCGCTGCGATCAAAGTACTCTCGTCGCCTGAGTTTTATCGCCAGGGCTCTCAGGGAGAGGACAAGCGCTTCCGTACCGGAAGAAGTCCCTATACAATGCCGGGCAGATAGATACTGAGACATCGCCTCTTCAAGGGCCTTCACTTCAGGTCCTAGTATCCACTGCTGATGTTCAAGACACTTCGTCAACGCCATATCGATCGCCGGCTTCATGTACTCATACTCGAGCCTGAGATCAAGCATCGGAACTGGGCCCATTTAGATCGTCTCTTTCATAATGACGATAGAATCTCCTTCCAAACTGTACCGATTGCCGCACTCGCAAGAGGCGACATGATCGCCGGCGAATTTCAACGTCTTACCGCATCTGCAGACCCATCCCCTTCGTTTGCCTGGATTTCCGACGACAAGGGCATAATCCGGAACATCCCGGTTCACAACAGTGCCCGCACCAACGAGTGAGTACTTTCCGATCGTCGTACCGCAAATAATCGTTGCATTTGCTCCGATGGTTGCTCCACGCTTGACAAGGGTGGGCCGAAGCTCCTTCATGCGCGGGATCTCGCTTCTCGGAATGAAGACGTTTGTAAACACCATAGACGGCCCGCAAAATACGTAGTCCTCCAGAGTGACACCTTCATAAACGGAGACGTTGTTCTGGATCTTGACATTGTTTCCGATCTTGGCATTCGGACCAATGACAACATTCTGACCGATTCTACAGTTCTTGCCCACCACACTGTTCTTCAGGACATGGCTGAAATGCCAAATCGTGGTCCCGTCCCCGATGTTCACTTGTTCGTCGATCTCCACACTTTCGTGCGCAAAGTATTTTCGTCCAACCTTCTCGAGCGAGACCGCTTCACCTCTCAACTCGAGAGATCGTTGAAGTGCCCTCAGGACCTTTAGGACTCGAAGGCCTTCCTCCCCGTCGGTTCTGGGAGTCTGATTCCCCTCGACGCACTCCACGAAATGCCGGCATTCTTCGCGTAACGGCTCCTTAGGATCGAAGGAAATGGGAATGGCATTTTCCTTGACTGGCACCGGTATATTGCCCTCCTTCCAACCGATTTTATGCGGGAAGAGAAGCAGTTTATCCTCGGCCTTTGCGACGTCGTCGAAGACGATCATCCCTTTGTCTCCAACAACGACCAGCTTTTGCTCTTTATAAGGATGCAGCCAGGAAACGAATATGTGCGCCTGGATGCCGTTTGCAAACGAAAGAGTGCTGAGAGTAACATCGGCGATCTCTGTGTGCAGATAATTTCCACCATGAGTCGACACCCGGCTGGGCATTCCTCCGGCGAGAGCAAGAATCATGGAGATATCATGTGGAGCGAAACTCCAGAGGATGTTCTCTTCCCGGCGGAACTTTCCGAGGTTGAGCCGGTTGGAGTAGATGTAGTGAATCTTCCCCAGATCGCCGCAGTCAATCAGCTCCTTCAATTTGAGGAACGCTGGGTGGTACTGGAGAAGGTGTCCGACCATCAGAACTCGTTTATGAGCCTTGGCGAGTGCGTTTAGTTCGATCCCCTCATTCTCGGAGAGGCAAAGGGGTTTCTCCACATACACGTGCTTACCTTGCTCCAAAGCCCTTTTTGTCATTGCATAATGCATCGCAGCGGGGGTAGAAATAGTTACGGCATCGAGCTGATCGTCTTTCAGAAGGCTCTCATAATCCGTGTATCGCTTCACACGACCATCCGGCTCTTGACGCAGGTTGGTCGGATCGGGGTCACAGATTGCGTGGAGCACTCCTTCCTCCTTGAGTATTCTGACCAGGTTCTTCCCCCAGTATCCGGCACCGACAACGGCTGTTCTCACCATTAGGCTTTCACCACTTTTTCATCATTCAGGGAGGCGCGCAGGGCATTCCTCGTGTCAACAACCAATTTTGAGTTCGAGTATATCCAGGGATAGTCGTAATCTGAATGATCCGTGGCGATTACCACAACATCATACTTTGGGACGGTTCGCTTAGTAAGTTGAACACTTTTCATCGTGAAGTCATATCTTCGGAGGTCTGGAATTTCTGGAATGTAGGGATCGTTGTATTCAACCAAGGCTCCCTTGCTCTTGTACAACTCGATCAATCTCAATGACGGCGATTCCCTCATGTCATCGACATTGCGCTTGTAAGCAATCCCCAAGATCAAAATCCTCGCACTCCGTATGCTCCTCCCGCGCTTGTTGAGCGCCTCGATTGTCCGCTGTACGACGTAATACGGCATGTAGGTGTTTACATCGCCCGCCAACTCTATGAATCGGGTGTTGAAGTCAAACTCCCTCGCCTTCCAGGTCAAGTAGAAGGGATCAATCGGGATGCAATGTCCCCCTAGACCGGGGCCCGGATAGAATGCCGTAAATCCGAACGGCTTTGTGGAAGCAGCCTCGATCACCTCCCATATGTCAATTCCCATCCGATCGAAGAGCATCTTCATTTCATTGACAAGGGCGATATTTACCGAGCGGTATATGTTTTCAAGGAGTTTCGTTGCCTCTGCAGTCTTGGTGGATGAAACAGAAACGGTCCTCTCAACTATGGAGCTGTACAGCGAGCTTGCAGCCTTAAGGCATGCGCGGGTTACACCTCCCACGACCTTGGGAATCGTCGCAGTAGTAAATCTTGGATTGTTCGGATCTTCCCTCTCCGGAGAAAAGGCGAGATAGAAGTCTTTGCCGGTTACAAAGCCGCTCTCTTCCAAAATTGTTCGCATATCCTGATCAGTCGTCCCGGGATAGGTGGTTGACTCAAGGACAATCAGCTGTCCTCGCCTCAGATGCTGGGCGATGACACGGGTGGTGTTGATGATGTAAGATAGATCGGGCTCACGGTGTTTATTGAGCGGCGTGGGGACGCAAATGATAATACAATCCATGCGAGAGAGACGGGAAAAGTCAACCGTCGGCTCAAACCTGGACGATTTCCTGTCCCGATCCTTGGGCTCCAGGATGCTCTTTATTAGCTCGTCCGGAATATGCTTGATGTATGATTTTCCGGCCCTCAAGATTCGGACCTTTCTTACGTCAACATCAAATCCAGTAACCTGGAACCCTGCCCTCACAAACTCTCTCACCAGAGGCAGACCCACATACCCCAAACCGATCACCCCGATCTTCGCGGATTTGTTCTTTATCTTCAACAATAACGGCTTACTCGATTTTACCGTAGACTTCATCACAGAGCAGCCTTTCCTTTGCGAATTCCCTCCTCGGGGTGATGTCGATCCCGATCTCTCTTCTTGCCGGCCTTTGTCCGATACAGCACGTCCTCCAGCAACCTTCGATTGACGGCTAAAAGATCTGCAAGGAATGCTACGAGTATCGTTTGGAACCCCACACCCAACAAGATAGAAGCGAGGATAAGGGATTGCACGTGTCCCTGGCTATCTCCCAGTACATAATGATACATGAATCTGAGCCCTAAAACGAACCCGCACGTGAAAAAAGTAACACCTATCACCATGAAGAAACGAAACGGCTTGTAAACTACAAAGATCCGTATTATGGTGAGAATCGATCTCCGAACGTAGCTGGAGATGCTTCTCACGAGGTAGGATGGCCTGAGCTCGTCATTCACACGAATTGGAACAGAAGTAATTGCCATATTCTTCTGACCCGCCTGGATGATGGTCTCGAGAGTATACGTATAATCATTAAAGACGTTGAGTCTGAGAGCTGCTTCGCGGCTCATCGCGCGGAATCCGCTGGGAGCATCTCCCACATTCGTCCCACTCGTAATTCTCACGGCAAGACTTCCTAACTTCTGTAAAAGTTTTTTAACTCGTGAGAAATGCTCTATCTCAGAGATTGGACGGGTGCCAATCACAATGTCCGCCTTCCCATCCAGGATCGGTTGAACCAGGAGTGGAATATCCTCGGCGTTGTACTGATTATCAGCGTCCGTGTTTACTATGATGTCAGCCCCCAATTCTACCCCCGCATCGAGTCCGGCTAAGAAGCCTCGGGCCAATCCCTGGTGTTTGCCGAAAGTAACTATATGGTCCACACCGCAGGTCGACGCTACCTCTGCGGTCCTGTCCGTACTGCCATCGTTGATGATAAGCCACTCAACACGATCAAACCCACGAAGCTGACGGGGCAGGTGGCGCAACGTGACAGGCAGCGTCTGCTCCTCGTTGTAGCAGGGAATCTGAATGATGAGCTTCATCTACTCAACATATCTGTGCGGGGAAATAAGCAACTTGAATACATAACCGCATTTTTTTGCCTTGGCGGTTCGCCGCGGCGAAGTACCAACATCAGCAATTGTCGGAGATTTTGATTGATGCTACATCGACCCCCAACTGGCGTTCATCGCTATTAATGCCTAACGCCCTCGGTACAAACGTTGCCGATCGGATGCGTACCTCGTCTATTTCCTGGGTGCTGCCATCGAGTTCGAAGCAATATGAGACGCCGCTATGCCGGACGAACTTGAGCTTGATCCCGTTTACAAAAATTGAGAGGTTGAGTTTTTGCAGGTCATCCCTAATCGGACTGATTCCCCTCGTAACGAGGGTCAAGTACCTGTCTGCGGGGGAAACCTTATACTGTATATTCTTTATGAAACCGTCGCCGTTCGTCCATAATTTATCGTCGTAAAAGTTCTCAATATCGAACAGGCCGGGTTTTAGAATATTAGTCAAGGACGCGAGCTTAGGACCATGATCCACTCGGTACAGATATAATGTGGAGGTTGCGTAGTAGAATCTCCTTGGGATACTGGGAATCTGTTCGAAGACCCCCTGCTTGTAGTCAACAATGTCTACCAGATCAAACCGACTCTGCGGTTCTTCCGACAGGACGAAAACTGAGTTATATTGGAGAAGTAGATCATACCACCATTGAGTCGCCCGCACGTCGTCAATGCCGACGGTATTCAAGCCGTAATAAAGTGAAAGAGGAGTAAGAATCGGATAGTAGCGTTTGGCATTGTGTTGGTTGAATACCAATATGCTTCCTTTATCCATTCGTTTTTCAATTCGTTGAAGCGCTTCGTGGGCTCCCTCTGCCTCCCGGACAAAGAGCTGGAACGAACTAAAGTAACCGAAATAAAGCGACATGCAGACAGCCGCGATAGTCACACCTGCTCTGTAAGCAGGTCCTTTCAAGTAGAGAGTGTGCATGAACACCACGAGGAGAAGCATCGAATATGGAATTACCTCGCAGCTCAGATACCTCGAAAAGTAGAACTGAAATGGGAGAGCTGATTCCAAACCAACTCTCATCACCCAGGACAGGCTTAAGAAAATGGTGAGGGCAATAATCATTACATCCCTGCTTCTCCTCGCGGCGCCTACTGCAAGGAGGAAGAACACCACGCCGAATGGGGTCAGATATAGAACAACGGAAAAAATCGGTGAAAACTCAAGGGATTGTACTCCAAGTCTCACGAGGTGAAATCTTCCATCCAGCACGGGATCACCCGCGTATCTGTCCGTGAATCCCATCTGATACGCCTTGTACGACCCAAGCAAGATCGCTCCAAATAGAATCAGCGGTGCGGCGATTGTAAGTAGATGGGAATACTTTGACAGGACGCGTTTCAAGTAGTTCTTGGTTAATGCGGCCAGCCCGACGAGGAGACCCAGGGTAAGCCCCAAGATCATCAGCATGATATCCCAGTGACGTCCCAGGTACGGCTCGAAGGTTGCACGGTAGACATCAAAGAAGTAAGGAAAAGAGTATCGGTAACCATAGAACACGGACAACGCGAATCCTAAGCAGATCAACATGCTGTAGCCCAATAGCTGCCGTCTCAGCCTTAGGTCTTGTACCGAGATAACCGTGCCAAGAGTGAGAATGAACACAAGCGGCACATAGAGAAATGCCGAAATATGTGTGATAAACACACAGGCAAATGATCCGGCGGACAGGATCAGATATATCGGATTCAACGCATGGTGCCTTGCATCTTTATAGTATCTGATCAGGTAATAGAATCCTGAGGCCGAGAAGAACAAAGAAACCGTTTCCGAGACCGGAAATTTCCCGAAGAACGCATGGAGGGGGTTAAGAGTTAGGAAGAGCGCCGCGATGTAGGCCGGCAGCTTGTTACCATTTGTGAATTCGATAACGATCAGGTAAAGATAAAAGATGGACGCAATCGAAAAAAAAACGATCGAATATATCCTGTTCTCAGCACCGAATAGAGTCCCGAACATTGCCATCCATAACGGGTGCAGGGGGTAGAATTGGAACACATCTTGCGACTTCTGCAGGTCCTTGATGAAGACCCCGGGGATTCGCCACCCCTCCCATACCCCCGGCATCATCCTGCCGGGTTCTAAATGATTATTGTCCCTGTCATAGAGCTCCTTTTGACTCTCAGCTAATGTGCTTCGGACCACATCGCTGATGATCGTGCTCCCAGTTCGTTCATACTGGGCGGACATGTTTACGTATACTCCCTGGTCTTGGCCGCCTACAATCCACAAGTAGGGATTTGCTCTGAACAGGCAAGCGATCAGAACAATCAACAAGATAACCTTGTCCGCATTCTGGATATTCCACACTACACGAAGCTTGAGAATAATGGCGATCACCGCACAAATAACCGCTCCACCCAGCAGCACGTAGACAGAGTGAAACACATTCAGGGCCAGCCCTACCACTGAGAGAAGGCTCACCACGACGATGTAAGCGTGGACAGCCTCGAGGAGTGAAATTCTCTTTTCATTCGTCACTAGCACGGCGCGCTCAGATATCCGGCAGAATCGGTGTGTCCTAACTCGCGGTCACGACACGAAATGCCCTCTCGCCAAGGGATGTCCGCAAGCTCTGGTCCGCAGTAACCGTCTCGAGGAAGGCTACGGCCTCTGCCGCGCATGAGTACGAATAGCCGCAATCGAAGCTCCTGCAAAGTTCCGACAATTGTTGGTTCGCTAGCGGCACGAGGAGGGGAAGCTTGAATTGTAGGGGCAGAATGACGTCTTCAAGCACGACGGTGTCGTCCAGTACCCAGACCATTGCCGCTTGTGAAAGTTGATCATCCTGCAGCCACTCCCGTTTTACAAGGCGAACCTTCTTCTTGAGATTGTCCATCACCTCTAATTCGTGAGAGTCAAAGTTCTTTCCCACGCAGACAATGATCGTATCATGCTGGGGCTTCTTTTGTGCGGAACGATTCTCAGGTTCGTACGTTTCCAGGATGATCCCCACCTGTTTCTCAAAGGTCTTGTCAGAAATCCTTGGATATCCATTCTCTCCGAATTCCTTCATCTTGGCCGGTTGATCAACAAACTCCTTCATCCTTGCCGCGAGTTGAATCGCATCCCCCGCATCAAAGAGATACCCGGATCTGCCATCTTCGATAAGTTCAGGAATTCCCCCCATTCGCGAGGCGATCACAGGTCTGCGAGCAGCCATTGCTTCTGTGATGGAAACGGGCTGGTTCTCTGGCCAGACGGAGGGGAGGATGATAACATCCGTCTCCTCGTATACCTGATCCAGCTTGGTGTTGTCAACTTTACCCCAAAACCGCACCGATCCCTCCCATCCCATTTCCCGGACCATCTGCTTGTACAGCGGCAGCTGATCCCCCTCGCCTACGAGATTTACCCGGATCTTTGATTTATCTCCGAAGAGGGAAAGAGCTTCCAGAAGGGTGTGAACTCCCTTGTGCCGACCAAGATAGCCGATGAACGTGAAACGGACTGTGCCGCGCGGATCCGACTTCCTCCTCTCCGAGAAGTGCCGCACATCTATTCCGTACCAGATCACCTGGAACTTTTCACGCGGAAAACCTGCGCCGATATACGCCTCGGCGAGATACGTGCTCGGAGTAATAAATGTATCAACCTCAGCAAGCTGAAGCGCCATGAAATCACTGCGCAACCGGACCGGAATGCAGTCACCGAGATCATTCGAGATTGACGCCCGGCATTCCGCGCACTTCGTATAGTCGGAGCAGATCTCGTTCTCCCGTTTCATGAGGGTATTCTTGAAACAGAATCCCCAGTGATCGTGGAGAGTGACTACCGTCCTGATACCCCTCCTTTTTGCAAGGTGAACAAGCCCGACTGAAAGGCCTACAATATTGTGAAAATGAACGACGTCTGGGTTGTATGCCTTCAACACAGCTTCGAAATGGGCTTCTACTGTAGCATGAGAAAAATTATCAAACTCAAAACTGTAATCCCTTGGATGCAAACAGACCCGGTGGACAGTAAGCCCCTGATAGTGATCTGTCCGGATTGAATGCCTCTTCGCATGCGCATTCGGATCTCCTGCAAAGATCTGGACATCGCACCCCCTCCTCCGCATTTCCAATGCCTGATAATGGGCGATCAGTTCCGCCCCGCCGATGAAATTTGGTGGATACGCATTCGCGCAAAGAAGGATTTTTTTGCGGCCTGCAGCGGATTGCAGACCCTGTTCGGTCCGCCTGCCCACCTCCTCCCACGTATAGCGATCGAGCACCTTCTTCCTACCGCGCGCGCCCATTTCCTTAAGGGACTCGCGCTTTTTCGACGCCATGAGTATCTTCTCTCGCAAATCATTCACGTCGCCATACCTTACCACATATCCTTCATCCCCGATGATGCTCGGCATGGCACCCTGCGTCGTCCCCAGCACGGGAACACCACATATCCATGATTCGAGGAGCACGATGCCAAACGCCTCAAATTTAGAGGGGAGCAACAGCATATCCGACATGTGCAAGAGGTTGACCTTTTCCTGGTGCGAAACAACACCGAGATCAATGACGACCTTCTTATCCTCCGACGGCAACTCTTCATACAAACGCGTGAACCATTCGAACGACGGACCGACCAGGAATAGCTTGAGGGGGATCTTGCTCTTCAGTTGCTGAACCGCCTTGATGAGGTGATCGACCCCCTTATCGGGCATTTTTCGCCCGACAAATGTCAGAATGAGATCCCCCTGGCACATGCCATGAGCTTGCTTCATACGCACGCGAAAACTCTCAAGATCCGTGGGAACATATTCGCTGGGGTGGATTCCCACTCCCGGCACGTGTAAGTGTTCCCCCCGCACACCGTGATCCATGAGATACTGTTTTTCGTAGTCGGAGTCGGCCAGGACGATGTCGCATCTTCTCATCAACCAATACTCCGTCGGACGCTCGTAGGCGGAGTGTCCCGGGTGGAAATGGGGTACGATGACGGTCGGTTTCCTGAAGTACTTTGCAAAGGCGAGCGCAACAAAGTTGTGAGGATAGGGAAGAGTGTGAAGGAAGATGACGTCAGCTGATTTGATATCGCGCCACATTTTTGCATACATCTCTGCAGAGTGTGGTCCGTAAAAGTAGATCCGGCACAGGTAGTCAAGGAACTTCTTATAAAAGAGGTGGTAGAGAGTGAAGATCGGAAGCGATCGCCGGTAGCGTCGAACGACCACCCCCTGATCGATGAAATAGCGTCCCATCGCAAGCCGGTGATCTTCATCAGGAGGATCCCTCCAGAACTCCTCTTCCTTGTTCACATCCATTGTGAGGACTTTGACATTGTGTCCCCTTGACGCAAGGTATCTGCATACCTCCCGGCACCATGTCTCGGACCCTCCGACGGCCGGTTCGTACCTTTGGATGACGTTGACAATTCTCATTGCCGCAATTCCTGAATCACAAAGACCTCCTCAAGATTGGAACCAGAGTGATCGAAGAGAAATGCGCGAACATAGTAGAACCCAGGCAGGGAGCACAGACCCCTCCATGCCGAACCCGGGCCTGATGGAGTGCCATTGACGGCCGTGCTTACCGAATCATTCCAATCGTATTCAATGTCGACAACCGTGCTCGTCTCTTTTTCGAGAATGAGGGATTTCTCAAAGTACCCATAGTGTCCCTCCGGATGAACGGGATTATCTTTGTAGTAGATATCAACGACGAACCTGCAGAATGCATGATGCGTCGAGACGTTTGCCAGAGTGAGTTGGTACCGTGCGGGCACTCCCTTCTTGACGATGCTTGTAGACGCCAGGAACATCGAAATGCTTTCGGGGGGCGGATCCGGCTCGCGATAGTAGCGGGCCAGTTTACGCACACCCGAGAGCATCATTCTGGCATCATGGAGACCTGTCTGCAGCAGCGAAAGCATTCTGATGTGCTATCCTGAGAATTGTTGACCTTTCCAGGCGACGATCGCGTAATCTCGCGGGCCATAGAAATAGTGATTGAACCGGTGGGCTACTTCGGAATCCTCCCGGATGTGGTTGGATGCCTCCGCCGGATGAAGAGGAAGTACTTCCACTGGTGAGAATCCCCTCGACTCGGCTACGAACTTCACCAGAGCATTTGGAAGAGGATTTCGGTGCGTTGGATCGAGATAAAATGTATTCGATCCCACAAGGACATTCTCCGGATTCGGGGTTTCCAGAATGGCGACACCTCCCCGCCTCAACACCCGGTGAACCTGATTAAGCAGCGAAACCCAGTCTGCGAAGCGCAGGTGCTCAATAAGGTGAAAGCCCGTCACTGCGCCGAGGCTTTCCTCATCGAGGGTCTGAAGGTGTTTCATTACATCCCCTTTTACAACATCGAGCCCGAGCGCTCTGCATTCCTCGACCATCCCGGCATTGATGTCAATTCCTGATGCCGCCATTCCCTCTTCTTTGAGGAGCTCAAGCCACTCTCCGCGGCCACAACCGATATCCAGAATCGGCCGGTCTGTGAGCCCCGCGTGAGCTCGTTCGAGAGTTGGGAGGTACATCTTCGATCGGTCTCTAATCTCGTCACGGCTGCCGCGGAATTGATCCTCGAAGGCAACATATAATTCATCGTCCATCGACTCAAGTTCACCCGAGAGAACCTCCAGCTGTTTCCGATCAAACGGCTTCGGGAGTCGATCCCTCGCCTCCTGCAGGACAGTCCCGAGTCGGCGCTCCTGCGCCACATGGTTCAACATTAGTTTCGTGAGATCCGCTTGAAACTTTGAAACCCGGAGATCAAGACTCTGCATCATGTGCAGACTGCGTGTGGCCTCGTCAAACCTCCGCTCCACCGACGTTAGATCCGCTTGAAATCTTGAAACCCGGAGCTCGAGACTCTGCATCATTTGCAGACTGCGTGTGGCCTCGTCAATCCTCCGCTCCAGCGACGGCAGAATATCCAATCGGGAAGATATCTCGGCAACACTTTTATCGAGCCTTTCCAAGGGTTCGATCCGCTTAGTTACCTGGGAGAACTCTTCTTCCATTCTAGAGAGAGCCGCAAGTCCTTGAACGATCTCTGCCAGACGCATCTCCTGTTTAAGGATTTCCACATGTCTTGCTGTCTCCTCAAGACGGTTCTGAATGCCGGGGAGGGCGTCGACGCGGCCTGCGAGGTCCGATAGACGGCTCTCGAAGGCTTGCGAGCCTTTTGCAATTTCTGCGACGCTCGCCTCAATGCCCGGCAACGCACTCATCCGTTTCCGGGTTTCAGATGCACTCCGCTCTAATTGCTTCAGCCCTTCATTCGATGATTGAAGTGCGTGTACGATAGAAAGATTGAACGCCTCCTGATGTTTGGTAAAGACTTGTGCAAGATAGAGGATTGCCTTCCCCACCAGGGTGGCTGCCATCTTTTTCAGCCCCCGATAGTGATTCATGACGGGAGTGGTGGTGAAGACATGCCCTTGATCCTCTGCAGCACTCAGCTGCGCGCTCAAACGGGACCAATCAATTGGGACTGATTGTTCCCGCTCTTGCACGCCGGAAGATAGCTCCTCCTGGCTATTTCCCCGTCGTCTGTATAGATCAGCCCGAATCCGTGCCGCAAGCTGATCGATAAACCCCTCCCGGTCGTCAATCGTCGTCATAGGAACCCCCTTATACTAACTGAAGAATCTTCTGCTCATACACTGAAACCATCTCGGCGGCGTCTCCCTCGGCGACTATTTGTCCCTGATCCATCACGAGAACGCGGCTGCAGAACTCCCGCACTGCGCTCAGATCGTGGGTCACCAGGATAATTGTCCTTCCTTCACGCTTAAATTTCCAAAACGCGTTTCTGCATTTTTCAGCAAAGAGCAAGTCTCCCACCGCCAACACCTCGTCCACAAGCACAATAGGAGCGAGCGATTGTATCGCTATGGCAAACCCGAGCCTCACCTGCATCCCGGTCGACAAATTCTCCAGACGCGAATCAGCAAACCTGGTCAACTCGGAGAACTCCAGGATTTCCACAATCCGCCTTTTCATTTCGTGGCGCGAGAATCCGAGCAGGGATCCGTAGAGATAGATGTTATCCAACACGGTGAAATCCGGCTGAAATCCCACCCCCAGCTCCAACAACGGATAGACCTCGTCGCGGATATCCACTCTCCCTTCCGATGGCAAATAGATCTTCGAGAGAATCTTAAGCAGGGTGGATTTACCCGAGCCATTCCTTCCGATGATACCGAGGAACTCCCCCGGCGGCACGTGAAAGGTCAAGTCCTTCAGCGCATAGAACTCCTCAAATTCGTAGCTCCGCTTCACCAAGGAGACCATGCTATGATACATGGTCTTTTTCTTGTGGTGGGGGATTTGAAATCGCTTGCTGAGATGAGTTACTCGAATCATCAGAATAATTCCGCGAACCGATGCTGATGCCGTTGAAAGACACCCAGGCCAAGGATAAAGAAAAGCGCTGAATAGAGTATCGTCATCACAAGAAACCGCAGATCCCAATACGGATAGAGAAGATAGTGCCTGATCAGGACAAAGATTCTCGTAAGAGGGTTGAAGTAGACGATGCTCGAAATCGGTCCGACAAGGGTTTCCACATCAAAGACGACCGGACTCATCCAGAAGATCACCAGGACCAACACTCCCCAGATCTGACCCATGTCGCGATAGTAGGCATACAGGGTGGCAAGGAGGAACGACAAACCCATCGAATAGAAGAGCAGACAGAGCATGGGCAACGGCGCCAGGAGCATGAGCGGGTTGAAGCCGTTGGTGACGAACAGGATCACCAGCACTACCCCCGTGTTGATCAGGTACGACAGGAAACAGGTGCCCGTTGATGCGAGGATAATGAGAGTCTTCGGGAAACTGATCTTCTTGATAAGCCCCGACTTTGCGCCGAGGGAAATCATGCCTGAAAACGTGCAATCTTGAAAGAATGCGTAGTTGATGATTCCGATCAGCAGAAATATAGGATAGTGGGGAAGCGCACTCTTAAAGATCCTCGTAAAGACAAAATAGTATACTCCAAATAGCAGGAGCGGATTGAGCATCGACCACATATAGCCGAGGGCGGAGTCGTGATACTTCAACCGAAAGTCGGCTATCGCCAGCTCTCGCACAATATTGTAATATTTCGACAACTCGCTCCGCCTTCGGATTCCGTTCGAAGTGCCGAGTTTCCGATCACTGACGTTTGCGGAAACCTCCGCTGCATCCATATTCAGATCTCCTCCGGCAAGAATACGGTCATATCAGTTTCACCGAACCGATTCACCCGTCGGATCGAATGTGGGACCCCATTACAACCCCGCATATAGTTCCTCCACTTTTCTTATTGGTCCTTCCCAGTCCAGTTTTTCGGATGCGCGTATCTCGGAGAGTACAAACGCTCCTTGCCCGACTGACTCGAGGGCGTGGGCGATCTGTTCGGCGAACGACTGAGGGTCCCCGTTCTTCGCGACGAAGATCGAAGGGAGATCTTTGACAACCTCGACTGCGCCGGCTGAATCGCTCACGACAGCCGGGACTCCGCTCGCCAGGGCTTCGAGCACAACCAGGCCAAAACCCTCGCGTGTTGAAGGGAGAACGAGAAGGTCAAGACTCCTCATCACTTCGGGCATATCTTCCCGATACGGCATGAAGCTGACCCTTTCTCCCAGCCCGAGCCCTCGGGAACATTGAATAACGTTTTCGAAGTACTCCCTGTAGAACGGGAACACATCAGAGAACAACACCCCGCCGATGACGACAAATCTAACATCGGGTCGCTCCCGAAGCACGGCCGACGCTGCCTCCAGAAAGATCTTGTGTCCCTTTTGCGGGTCGTACCGCCCCACCATGCCAACCAGAGGTGTTGTGGAGCTAAGCCCGAGCTCCGCGCGGAGAACATTCGTGTCGCCATTGCGCGAAGGACGGAAGACCGACCTGTCGACCCCCAGGTGGATGACCTCGAACTTCCGGGAAAGAAAGAACGTCCTCTTTTCTATGTACTCTCGAACGATTGAAGAGTTCGTTATGATCTTATCAACGAGCAAGATCGCCAGAACATTAAAGAGCAGGATTCTCATCCACTCATAGAAAAAAATTACGCCGTACACGACCGGGATCCTGAAGCGCACTACCGCAGAAGCGATCAGTAACAGCGAAAGAACGTCGCTGCAGTGAATGACGTCCGCGCGGTGAAGTCTGAGGTAGGCGGCAATACGTTGCGATGACTTCAGCATCCGGTAGAACCTCTTGGGGTACACCAGCTCCCTCAACATTACCGTCTCGTAGGGGAGCACAACCGTTTCGATTCCGAGTGATTCTACCTTTTCAACAAACGTCCCGCGCCGGTTAAACATCATCACAGGCCGGAACCGGCTTCGGTCAATACGCTTCAGCAGGTTATAGATTGCATATTCGCCTCCACCCATCTCTGAATACAAATTGACGAAGACGATGGTCCTGGTTTGATGAGGGACCGCCCGATACGTCATCGAAGTACAGACTGATAAAGGGTCTCGAATGAACCGGCATACTGTTTCCAGCTCAGGCGGCTTCGAAGAGGATCCGCTGCCGAATTCACTGATCCTGAACGTGTGCCGCCCCCATAGCCCAGAGCCTCCTCAATCCGCCGCACAAATGAAGTTGCGTTTCGGGGTTCGGCGATGAAAACCCCTTCGGCCTTCCCGAGAACCTCCATTGCTCCCACCGAGCTGCTCGCGACGACCGGCACTCCGCTGGCGAAAGCCTCCAGGGCCACGAGACCGAACGGCTCATAGTCCGACGGACAGACGTACACATCGATGGCGGCCATGACCTCCGGTATATCGTCTCGATGGTCAAACATGAGCACTCTTCCGTTTACGTCCAACCCTTTCAGCCTGTCCAGGATATCCCGCCGATAACTGCCGACCTGCGGGGCCACCTCTTCCGTAATCGCCCCTCCGACGAGAAGAAAAAGCAGGTCGTCGTGCCGTGATGCGAGATTGTATGCGGCTTCGAGAAATGTCGCGTGGCCCTTCCATACTTCGAAGCGTCCGATGAATCCCACTATTCGCTTGTCAATCGGCAGACCCAGCTTGCGTCGAATCTCCTTCCTGGCCTCCGGCGCCCGCGGATAAAACAATGAGGGGTCGACGCCGTTATACGCCACCACGGTTTTCTTTCGCAGTCCGAATGTTTTCTTCAGCAAATCCTCTTTAACGGCGCCTGAATTTGCCACGATGTGCCGTATGAACAGGAAAGCGAATAGATTCAGGAACCAGGATCGGAGCCACCCGTAAAAAACGATCACAGAATAAATGACAGGGATTCTGAACCGCAGTAATGCCGGTAAGAGCAGAACGAGCGTGAATACGTCGCTGCATTGGATGATGTCGACACGCTCATTTCGGATCAGCCGGCTGACCGCCAATGACGCCCTGAGATTCCGGAGCACACTGCCGGGGTTGAGCAGTTTTATCGGTTCGACGATGTGAAACGGAATAATCGCTGTTTCCACGCCGATTGCCCGCGCCTTTTCCGGGAACGGGCCGTTCTGGTTAAAGAGCATAATCG